>ULPZ01034093.1_pt1 | contig 208133 bp, 181 predicted proteins | sample 1953991 | NCBI WGS metagenome assembly ULPZ01 (sample SAMEA4835642, study PRJEB28245) | human gut metagenome | biome: gut microbiome; material: fecal sample | place: Denmark | collected 2008
CTTGATTAATTTCTTTGTTTCTGTATATATGTAAGTGTTTCATTTTTTACATTAACGTGAAAAATATGGACGTGAAAAAATAAAATGCTATAATAAAAAGAATTGAGACAAAGCAGATAAAATCTGTGACACAAAGCTAAAGGGCTTGTAAAACGAAAATATTGAAATGTGTTTTAATCGAAAGAATAAGGAATTTGACGTATGCAAAAAACAAAATGTTATCTGGCCGCATTGGTGTCTGGTGTACTTTTAGTAACTGGTATTTTGGCTGGATATGGACAATCTAAAAAAACGATCACCTTACCGTGTATCTGTGGGAAAATCGTTTAATGAAAAATATTGCTCCTTATATCCATGAGCAGTTTCCAGATCAGGATATTGAATTTATTATTGGAAATAATGACACTGATTTATATAGCTATTTTAAAGAGCATGGTGAGTTGCCGATTGCATCTGGTATGAAAATAATTGTCAAAAACGAAGAAAACGGATTCTCATTAAAGGATATAACAATAAATGATAAAAAAATAGACACAGAAAAGGAATATTCCATTCTTCTTACGGATACGACAAAATCTATTTTGAAAAAAATTAATCCAAAATGTGCTGTTGAGCAAATAGGGGATACAACATTATCTAGTGCATGGATTGCGGCCATGTCAAATGGGCAGCAACCGTCAGCACCAGAAGACTATATAGAGGTTGAAAAATAAAGTGCAAATAGAACAAGAGATAATTAAGAGAAAAAAAATAATAATGCCATTGTTTGTCATAATTTTCATTCTTTCAAGTTTTGTTTTTGTAAAGTTTCTGTTGAATAGGATGAATACATATATTGAGGTAAATGGAGAAATCAGTATGGAAGCTGTTGTCGAACAGATTCAACAGACCTATGATATGCAAGTGAGTGGATACTATAGACAGTTACATTTTGTTGAGGGCTATCTGTGTAAAGAGAAGAAAATATCCCTTGAAACAGAAAATAACCGAATCTTTTTTAATGCATGGGAAAAAGAATCTGAGAGTACACTTTTATTTCTACAGGAAAATGGAAAAGCTATAACCTCAGATGGAACAAAACTGAAAGTTGATATGCCTAGTAAGCTTTTGCTGGATTTGAGAAACGGATCTAATATTGGAAAATTGGTCGCTTTGGAATTTGAACAAGTGAAAAAAGACGGTTATTTGGTAGCAATTCCATGTCAGGAATATATGATTAATGGGGAAACTTATACAGCGATTGGAACAGTGTATGATCATTCGAAATTAGACTCCATGTTAAATCTTGGAGGATATGATGGAAGTGCATATCTCTTCATGTTGGATGATGATGGAAATATTACTTATACGAACCAGAAGGATGACATTTTTTTTCGAAATTATTCATTACTGAAACATTTGAAAAGTGATCATGCTATAACAGAAAAAGAGTTTGATTCTCTGAATAAAAAGATTGCGGGGGGAAAAAAGGGAGTAGAACTTATGGGGAAAGATGAGCCTTATTATTTGGGATATTGTCCGATAGAAAGCAACAATACGATGTTGATTTGTATTGTAAAAAAAGCGACAGTAGATAATGTGTTGAAAGAATACCAGAAAACGATTGGGCTTACTACAATGCTCATGACAGGATTTATACTCTTGCTTTTTGCTGGATTATTCTACAGTATTTCCAGATTCAGTATTGCAAATCAAAAAGTTAAATTTGAAAAAAGAAACAATGAGCTTCAGGCAATGGCTATAAGCGAAATGGAAGAAGCTAATAAAAATCTGAAAAAGGCTAAGAACATTGCTATTGAGGCTCTACAAACCGCTGAAAATGCAAATAAGGCAAAAACAGATTTTTTATCCAATATGTCGCATGATATTCGCACACCTATGAACGCAATCATTGGTATTATATCATTAATCAGACATAATGCCGGCGACAAAGAAAAAGTTATAGAGTATGCAGATAAAATAGCTATTTCTTCTCAGCATCTATTAGGGATTATTAATGATGTTTTGGATATGAGCAAGATTGAAGCTGGAAAAACAGTTTTCAAATATTCTGATTTTTCTATTCTGGATGCTATAGAAGAACTCAATACAATATTTCATTCACAGGCAAACGAAAAAAATCAGAGTTTTATAATCACAAAAGAAAACCTTAAACATGAGTGGGTAAATGGCGACAAGGTTCATCTGATGCAGATTTTCAGTAATCTGTTGTCTAATGCAATAAAGTACACACAGGAAGGTGGAATAATCCAGTTTATAGCAGAAGAAAGTGAGACAAACTCTTCTACATATGGAAAATATCATTTTATAGTCAGTGACAATGGTATGGGAATGTCTGCTGATTTTAAAGAAACTATCTTTGACGCGTTTACTCGTGCAGAAAGTTCCGTAACAAACAAAATACAGGGAACTGGTCTGGGAATGGCAATCACTAAAAATCTGGTTGAATCGATGGGGGGAACGATTGAGGTTGAAAGCGAACCAAATCGCGGAAGTAGTTTTGAAGTAATCTTAAATCTAAAAATTGTGGAGAACAGAGTAGTTTCTTCGACAGAACAGATAGAAATGCATGAGACAGATAGTGATATTCTGGATGGAATGCGCATCCTTTGTGCAGAGGATAATGAGTTGAATGCAGAAATCCTAATGGAATTATTAAAGCTTGAAGGTGCAGAGTGTACTATTTGTGAAAATGGCAAAAGGATTTTGGAAGCATTTGAACAGTCCGTGCCCGGTGAGTATGATATGATCTTGATGGATGTACAAATGCCTGTTATGAATGGTTATGAGGCAACGGAGGCAATCCGTAGAAGTTCACATGAACAGGCAAAGACGATCCCGATTATTGCCATGACTGCCAATGCATTTTCAGAGGATGTGCAGCACTCTCTCGCTGCTGGAATGAATGCTCATATTTCAAAACCAGTTGATATGAAGTTGCTGAAGAAAACCATAAGAAATATAAAACTTGGGAGGGAGGAAGCCCAATTTATTGATCAATAATCACTAAAGAGAAATAAGAAGGACAAGAAACAAAAAATACTCATTGTAGATGATTCAAAATTTAACACTTTTGGATATCAATACTCTGTGCAGATAAAAGCGAAGGTGGAAAATGGTAGCCAGATGTATAGTCTGAAACTGCATACATTGTGGTCTCCTATGAAGAAAGACGGATATATAGGAATCATTGGATATTTTGATGCTGTAAATTAAATATGTAGATTATTAATCATAGAGTGTATGGATTCAATCAATTCCATATATGCATTTTATAGGTGAAAGAGATTATTATACAAACATACTTGAACGTTTTAAAAATTGTTTTCGATAAGTCGGATTGTAAATTTTTGTGTTAATAAATTATGTGGAAAAGATACTCCGAGAATGACGTTTGGTAAATTGGTTTAACATGGTGGGATAAAGTAAAATATAATAATACATCTTTTGTTTACGTTTGAATGTATTGACAACACCCTATAGTGGATATAAAAAGGCATGTAGTCTTATTTAGCATTATAAGGATAATGAAAAGTGTCAACACTGTTGACATAATTATGATGGATGAACTATCTTAGAATTGTTTCCGCATGTACTATAATTAAGATGTCTTTAAAGATGAAGTCACAAGGGGGTAGGTGCATCTAGTACCGTGTTAATGTGCGCCTGATACTTTGAACTTGCAGAAAATACTTGGTCACTCCCAAATTGACACTACCATGCAGTACGCAATGGTGAATTAGATGAAAAAGTGGTTGTTGCAAAAATTGCAACAACCACGAGGCATGGAGCAATAGAAGGAAAGCGGACGTTGGATTATAGTTGATGAGAATATGAAGAAAGATTACTAAGGAGACCAAGTGGTCAGAAAAACCGAAGCCCTAAACTACCTGAAACAATACCCCAAGATGACAAAATGGATGAATACATGCAGTTGCTGTGGCACAATGGGCTATAACCCTGATATGCCAGAAAAGATTATTTCGAGAGATGGCAATGGAGAATATAACACTGTATTTTCAAGAAACATAAAGAAGTATTTTTCTCCACTGAGAGTAAATGACATGGGAATGTGTGCCATTTGTCAGAAATATTGGAGAAATAAATAAGTATTTGCAAAAGGAGACCTCTTATTTGAAAAAGAAAAAGGATGAAATAACCATCCGTTCCAGTGCAGCAGAATATTTAACCTATGTTGCCTCTATCGGTGGTCAGCAGGACAGTATTGAGATGCGCTATGAGGATGAGAATATATGGCTGACACAGAAGATGATGGCCACATTGTATGATGTGGATGTTCGTACAATCAATGAGCATATTAAGAAGATTTATTCCGACTCAGAGCTTGAGGAAGATTCAACTATCCGGAATTTCCGGATAGTTCAAACGGAAGGTTCCCGTCAGGTGACTCGTGATACAAAGCATTATAATCTTCAAATGATTATTGCGGTCGGATTCAAGGTTAATAATGAGCGAGCGGTGCAGTTCCGCAAGTGGGCCAATGGTATCGTGAAAGACTACACTATTAAAGGCTGGGTCATGGATGACGAACGTCTGAAAAATGGTGGCTCTGTGCTTACAGTAGAATACTTTGACCGCCTGCTTGAGCAGATTCGTGAGATCCGTCTCTCTGAGCGGAGATTTTATCAGAAAATAACGGACATCTATGCTACAGCTCTTGATTATGACCGAACAGCAAAAACAACAAAGCAGTTCTTTGCAAAGGTTCAAAACAAGATGCATTATGCAGTTCACGGACATACAGCAGCAGAGTTGATTTATGAGCGGGCTGATGCAGATAAGCCACACATGGGATTAACTACTTGGGCAGCAGCGCCGGAAGGCAAGATTGTAAAAAGTGATGTGAGTGTTGCGAAGAATTATCTTTCAGAGAAGGAAATGCGTTCATTAGAGCGTATTGTATCTGCTTATCTGGATTTGGCAGAGGATCGGGCGGAACGTCATATTCCAATGACGATGGAGGATTGGGCAAAGCGTTTGGATTTATTCTTGATGGCCGACGACAGAGATGTTCTTCAGGATGCAGGCAAAATCACTGCTGAGATTGCCAAGGCAAAAGCTGAAACTGAATTTGAAAAATATCGTGTTATTCAGGATAGGCTGTTCATGTCTGATTTTGATAAGTACATGTTGGAATTGGAAGAGAATGCGAAGAAGTAGCATGAAACCAGTGATGATGTGGATGGGTTCGGATGAGTAACTTCCAGACACAAATCGGTAATTCATAGAGTGCTGTCTTTTCATGTGAAGACCGTCTGCTTGCTAAGCAAGAAACCTTGAGTTTATGCGGTATTTAGGTGGTTCTGACGGATAATGTGTACGCGAATAGTTGTATCCATTGTTGTGAAATGAGTTCGTAGTTGGAGAAAATAGAATTATATGAGAAAAAATGACAAATTTCCATTCGCTATGACAAAGAAATCATTGGTTGTGTATATTGTTTTTACAGTTCTTCTGGGACTATTTCTGTTTTTTGTCATAGGAGATATGGCTGGAAAATGTGCGGCATGCATTGCTTGTCCGATGCTCATTGCATATTTGCTCTATGCGTATTGCAAGGAAAGTAAAGCAGATACGAAAGCTCGTGAGATGAAAGCACAATATATGAATGGCAGTTATTTTGAAAGCCCTGAGTGGCATGAGAAATATGTAGCCTATCTCAATGAGCACACATTTGAGAAACCTAAATATCAAAGCATGAAACTGGATTTATTAAAAAGATTTCAAAGACGGGAATATCTTGTTAATATGATATTGCTATTGTTCCTGATGTTTTGTACATTGTGTCTTATTCCTTTAGGGCGTTATTATATGGCTATCATAGGATTTTGTCTGTTCGGATTCCTATTTTGGCTAGAGTTTTCACTGTATATAGGAATGCCGGTACGGAAGTGGCTGAAGGGCGATATCGATTATGAGGAGCTTGAAGCGTCATATTTAAAAAGTCAGATGCTTTTCTATAAAACAAATGCATTAGCATTTGGAACTACACATTTACATGGATTCACAGAGAAAAAATATATGCAGTAGATTATCGGCTGGTGGAAGGAATATCAAGAAAAATAGTACGCCTTAAGAAGTATGAGGATGGAATTTATAATACGGAGGAGTTTCAGCATTTTGCAGTTATTCATGTCAGACTGCCAAGAAGCGGAGATATTCATGATGTTGAGATCGAGCTAAATGAGTTTCAGGTTCAAATGGCAATCGATAAGTTATCCGTCTATAAAATTGGTGAAGATTTGATGGAAAATCTTTCTGTAAATGAGCATAAAGAAAATGAGGCTGTAATATAGCCAATGCAGCATCCAGCATTGCCTAAAAAGGATAAAGAAGATAAGGAGACTCCATGGACAGAAAAACCGAAGTCCTAAACTACCTGAAACTTTCTCCACTTAGAGTAAATGACATGGGGATGTGTGACATTTGTCAGAAATATTGGAGAGAAAATCATTAAGCAACTTGATATGATGAAATTGAGGCTTGCATCAATAAGCCAAATAGAAAAGGAGAAAAGGCGATGGAATTTATATGTTACCCAAAGTGTTCAACCTGCCAGAAGGCAAAGAAATGGCTGGACGAGAATAAGATCGAATACACGGAGCGCCACATTGTGGACGACAATCCAACATATGAGGAGCTTAAGAAATGGTATGAGAAGAGTGGACTTCCGCTCAAGAGATTCTTCAATACGAGCGGCATGCTGTATAAGGAGATGAAACTGAAGGACAAGCTTCCGGACATGAGCGAGGATGAGCAGTTACAGCTTCTTGCGACAAATGGCATGTTGGTGAAGAGACCACTTGCCGTTGATAAGGAGTTCGTGCTGCCTGGATTTAAAGAAAAAGAGTGGACAGAGAAGATGCTGTAGTAGGGACGTTGTTTTTGTCACGAGGACTGTCCCCATGTCACGATTCTTATAAGACAGAGGGACGCTTTGCGTGACAAAAGGAACGTCCCCAATTTTATAAGACAGAGGGACACTCTTTGTGACAAAAGGAACGTCCCCATGGAGAAAAAATGAAAAAAATTGATGTAAACAACAATTGGGAAATGCATCGCGTAGGCGATGACGATTGGATTATGGCGACAGTGCCGGGATCGGTGTATGGGGATCTGCTGCAGGCGGGTAAGATGGAAGATCCATTCTGGAAGGACAATGAGATAGAAGCACTGAAGCTGATGGATTACGATTATGAGTACCGCACCAGCTTTTCGTGTGATGATGAGCTGCTGGGATCGGATGAGGTTATCCTTCGGTTTGAAGGGCTGGACACCATTGCGGATATCACGCTAAATGGTGTGAAGCTTGGACACGCCGACAATATGCACAGGACATGGGAGTATTCGGTAAAGGATATCCTGAAGCAGTCGGATAATATATTAAGTGTATATTTTTATTCGCCGACAAAGTTCATCGCAGATGCATTTGCGAAGGCTCCAACACGGGGAACCGAGGATGCCATGAACGGATTTGTACATATCAGAAAAGCTCACTGCATGTTTGGCTGGGACTGGGGCGCACATCTTCCAGATGCAGGAATATGGCGGCCGGTCAGCTTGCTTGGCATTGATACCGCACGGATAGATTCTGTTGAAATCCTGCAGCATCATGGTCAGGACTCAGTGGAACTTGATATAAAGCCGGAGATAGAATTTGTCCGGAAGTATATTGGTTCTGGATCAGAGACGGGACAGCTGAGTGTAAAATTTAGAGTAGTAGATCCGGTTGGAAACGAAATTATAAATAGAATATTAAATGAAGATATCACGAAGAATATACATATAGACAACCCACAGCTCTGGTGGCCGCGTGGGTATGGAGAGCAGAACCTTTACACTGTATCTGTTGACCTTGTGAAAAATGACGGCACTGTAGTTGACAATTGGACGAGAAAGATTGGTCTTCGAACAATAACCATGGATCGTACAAAGGACAAATGGGGTGAGAGATTTGCCACCTGCGTAAACGGTGTAAATATATTTGCTATGGGTGCGGATTACATTCCGGAGGACCATCTTCTTGGACGTGTGACACCTGAGACCACAAGGACTCTGCTTGAGAAGGCGGTATTTGCGAACTTCAATTCTATAAGAGTGTGGGGCGGTGGTTATTATCCGGACGACTGGTTCTATGATATGTGTGATGAGATGGGACTTGTGGTGTGGCAGGATTTCATGTTTGCGTGTGCTGTCTACGATCTCACTCCGGAATTTGAGGCAAATATCACCGCGGAATTTATTGACAACTTAAAGAGGATCCGCCATCATGCGTCACTCGGGCTTATGTGTGGCAATAACGAGATGGAACAGTTTGTTAAGGAGAGAAACTGGGTGAGCAAGGACAGCGAGGTGCGGGACTATATTATTATGTACGAGCGAATTCTCCCTAAGATCATGAAGCAGTATGCTCCACAGGTATTCTACTGGCCAGCGAGCCCGTCCTCAGGTGGTTCATTTGATGATCCGAGAGACGAGAACCGTGGTGATGTGCATTATTGGGCTGTGTGGCATGGTGATAAGCCATTTTCTGAGTACAGAAAGTTTTACTTCAGATATCTTTCCGAATTCGGTTTCCAGTCATTTCCTTCAAAGAAAACTGTTGAGACATTTACGGATGATGAACGTGATATGAATATCTTTTCATACATTATGGAGCGGCATCAGAGAAATGGCTCGGCAAATGGAAAGATAATGAATTATATGCAGCAGACATATAGATATCCATCTGATTTCGAGACGGTTATCTACGCATCGCAGCTTCTGCAGGCGGATGCCATCAGGTATGGCGTCGAGCATTTTCGAAGAAACAGAAATGATGATAGGTGCATGGGAGCGGTGTACTGGCAGTTCAACGACTGCTGGCCGGTTGCATCCTGGTCCAGTGTGGATTACTGCCAGCGCTTAAAAGCACTTCACTACTATGCAAGACGTTTCTTTGCACCGATCATGATCTCCTGTGAAGAGGAGGGCTTGCTTGGAAGCGGACAGGAGCTGGTGAGACTTCCATTTGAATTCCCGAAGTCCATACGCCTCTGCGTGGCAAATGAAACCATGAATATGGAGAAGCTCCTTGTGTCCTGGCAGTTGAGGGACGCGTCAGCTCGTGTTCTTGAATCCCACGAGGAGGAGATCACTGCGCCAGCGCTGACGAGCGTATGGCTTGACAAGGTTGAACTTCCTGGTATCGACATTTACCACCAGTATGTGAGCTATCAGGCAAGCATGAAAGGACAGGTAATATCAGAGGGGACTGTCATATTCTCATATCCGAAGTATTTCTGCTACGAGGAGCCTCATTTGCAGGCGACAGTGGATGGCGACTATATCACAGTCAGTGCGGATGCTTATGCGAAGAGTGTGGAGATCCTGAACCAGAATGAGGATCTTATCCTGTCGGATAACTATTTTGACCTGAATGCAGATTCAAAGACTGTAAAGGTTATAAGTGGAAGCGTGGATAAGCTGAGACTTAGAAGTGTATATGATATAAGTTGATCTTGATAAGAGAGATTTATAAATGGTAAATGCCAGCGCATTATATATGTGCTGCATTCGCAAGAAAGGAGAAGTCATATGAGTTTTGCATTGTTTCTGGACATAGATGGTGTATTGAATACCCGGACGACAGTTGTGGGGGCTCCGAGTGGAAGAACCGGGATAGACGAGTCCAGAGTGAGGCTGCTGAAAAAGGCGTTAAAACAGTTTGGCGATGCGGCGATTATTCTGACTTCGGATTGGAAGCTTATGAGAGAAGACGGGGATGACTTCTCATATCTTGTATCTATGCTGGGCAAATTTGGACTAAGCCTGTCTGGAAAGACAACTGATGTCTGGGTTGGCAGAGGCGAGGGCATCCAGAGCTATCTGACGGAACACCCTGAGATAGATGAATACGTGATACTGGATGACAACACATTTGATTTCTCCAATTATCCTAAGCTTTGGGAACGGCTGTTGCTTACCAATGGCATAGAGAATGCCGAATATGCTTCAAAGACACCGGCGATTGAGGCTATGCTTTTTCTGGAGGCTATTTCTTAGTCCTTTCCCATATCATCCTGACTACATAAGGAATCAGAATAACAGGAATTGCCAGATAGGCTAGGAAACTGTAAGCCTTCTGGATGAGTGTCAGCAGGCCGAACTGCGCAATTCCAAAGTCGGCAAGGCAGCAGATCAGCGCAGCTATGATCTCTTTGCGGGTTATTCGGGCTGAGCCTGCAGCAGGACTGTTGGCAGGTTTAACGGATTTTTGGCTGCAAATTCTTGCGACCATTGCGGCTACCATATTCACCGCGGTGGACACGGCACCTAGTATTATAAGAACGGAGATGAGCGGTGTCAGGAATCGACTGCCCACGCCGCTTTGAACCATGAACAGAGTAGGCACACTCTGTTTTGCCATGTCAGGATTTGATGCCACAGTCATTATTCCAAGAACGACAACGGTCATCATGATTATATTTATCACGCATCCTATTCCCATGCTTTTTACCGCGTCCTTCGGTTTGTCAAATGATCTGGCATGCTGCACGAATACAGCTACATTTGCAAGCTGGAAAGTCCCGTACAGGAATGCGGAGTAAAGTGCCTTGCCAAGAGGAAATGCGTCGGAGTTCATGGTCGATGCGGTCTGGCTGATCTCATGTGAGCTCGCGATGATATTCGGAATGTACACGATGAGCAGTCCGACGATGATGCATATGGATAAAACGGATGCAACTCTGCGCACCAGGTCAGTTCCGAATATGGCAACTATGAATATAAATACGCCTATGACGAGTGTACAGACAAGATATGGCAGACCTGTCAGAGTGCTCAAGGTCGCGCCGCCTGTAGCAAATGCCACTGCAGGCGCGACACACATGACACAGATGTACAGCACTTCGAAGAGATTTGAGAATATAGGGGCAAATCTGCCATAGAGGGCATTGTTGTATGAACGGTAGTCATAGACTTCGTGTTTTCTTGCAAAATACAGGCAGTATGCGAAGAATACCGCATTGTAGATCATGGCGATGGCTGGCGTGATGAGACACCAGACTCCATAGCGTACATAGTAGCTGTATATCTGGGCGCCTGATGCGAAGCCGCCGCCAAAGTGGGTGGTGAACCACACAAAGGCAACTCCTAATATTATGGAATATTTACTTTTCGACTGCGTTGATTTCTCCATTATGTGATTCTCCTGTCATTGAATATCAGCTTATTCTTTGTTCCTCATATCAAGTTCGTTCATAGCCTTGACCAGCATATCTCTTGTCACCTTGTATGGATAATGTGCCACATCGGACATATCCGGTATGCGATTCATGGTTTCTTCCCACTCTTCTTCCGTGATCTCTATGTCATTCAGGCATACCGGGAGATGTATGGCTTTGTTGAGCTCGTATACTTTCTCGAATTCATCCATTTGTCCATCAACAATAAGTGCGATCAGGACGCCAAATCCTACAACTTCACCGTGAAGATGATTTTTCTCTATGACAGGGTAATTGGTCAGCGCATAGAATATGGCGTGGGCCAGACCGCTGTTGTAGTCCGGGGTGCAGTCCTTTGTGAGGAAGATAGAGGCAATGCCGGTGGTCACCACTATGGAGAGGATGACCTGTTCAACGTCATACGTGCACAGCCCTTTCTGATGATCGGCAAATGCTTTGGGCCCGTAGGACAGCAGTGGATCCCGGCACATACGGCTTACGGCAACTCCAATCGATGTGAAATGTTCCAGGCGTTCATCCCTGGAGGATATGGTCGATTCGTAGTATTTCGCATAGGTGTCACCTATGCCGGCCCACATATAGCAGCTTGGCGCCTTGGCGATTATCTCGGTGTCTATGAACGCATGCATGGCCGGTCTTATAAAGAAGTGCGGCTTCAAAAATGTGCCATCCGGATTGTACATGATGGATACCGATGTACAGGCAGAGCAGTTGGATGCGATGGTTGGAAATGTAAATACGGGTTTGTCGTCAGTTATGCACAGGCATTTGACTGTGTCCAGTGCCTTGCCGCCACCGACTCCAAATACCATGTCGGCCTGCTGATAGACAGGGAGTGCGCGAAGACGCTCCACATTGTCGTAGGTACAGTCTGCTCCGAACAGTTCCTTTCCAATTATAGTAAGTTTTGTCTTGGCGACAGCCGCAGCTATCTTTTGGTAGGCGGCAGCTAGAGCTTTTTCCCCGCCGATTACCAGCACGGTGCGACCGTAAGATTCACATACAGGTCCGATCTTGCTGTAGATATTGCAGCAAGGGTGAATATATGATACAATGTCCGAAAAGTCGGAAGAAGCAGGGGGACATATTTTGAAGGTATATGAGAAGATATTTGCAAGGCTTGACGAACTGAGTATGAGCCAGTCAGAGCTTTCGAGGCGAACGGGGATTTCAACCAGCACGATAAATGACTGGAAAAAGAAGAAGATCAATCCACAGGCGGACAAGCTGGTTGTTATCTGTAAGGCACTTGACATGTCATTGGCAGAGCTTCTTGGAGAAGACGGGGCTGAGAACAGCAGCGTCGATTATAGTGCTGATGAGAAATATCTCATTGAGTGTTATCGCAGATCGGATAATTATGTGAGAAAGCATATGCTCAGATATATGGAGCTTATTGACAAGACAGAGAGAAAAGCGACCGGGACACCACAGAGAAATGTTGCCGTTATACAGGATGTGGATGGGAATAATATTGTGTTTATCAATGATATTATTTTTATGGGTAAGCAATCAATAAAGTGGAACGATGTGGAAGCATATTTAAAAAGATTTGTTGGAGAATTTTATTTGATTTCAGATACGGAAGATGAGATTTATATAGGGGCTGATTTGCCGGATGAGTATGCACATTCAGAATATACCAGAGTATTGAAAGGTGCAAATGCTAAGGCAAAAGCGAATGCCGCCCAGGGAATACCAGAGCTTATTGAAATTGCAACAGAAAAACGGCATACAGAAAATTCGAAGAAAAAGCACGAAAAAGATGCAAAATATGGTTGGTATAGGTATGAATCCCGCTTTGCTTTGCCTGTGTACAGTGAGCGTAGAGAAGTAATAAGATATAATGTTTATCATGTGGCAATGATTATAAGGCATAGCGAGGATGGAAAAAAATATTTATACGATATTATGAATATAAAAAAAGAAACGGGTAGCCTTTTCCAGTCAGATGACATTACTCAGTAGAAAACCCATTTCTTAATGGAATAAGAATAAAACATGCTACAGGAAAAGTCAACAGTTATATTGCGGAAAGGACATAGATTGGATTTACAGGAGACATTAAAACACTATTTTGGATATGACAGTCTGAGATCAGGACAGCAGGAGCTTATAGATGGAATACTTGCAGGAAGGGATGTGCTTGGAATTATGCCAACCGGAGCCGGTAAGTCGCTTTGTTATCAGTTGCCGGCTTTGTTGATGGGAGCTGCCGGTAGGGGAGTGACAATAGTTATCTCACCGCTCATATCACTCATGGTGGATCAGGTTAAGGCACTGAACCAGGCGGGAGTTCACGCTGCGTATATCAATAGTACATTGACAGAAGGACAGATCAGAAAAGCTTTGGAATATGCCGGACAGGGCAGATATACACTCATGTATGTTACCCCGGAGAGACTTGGCACTGCGCAGTTTCTGGATTTTGCCGGCAAGGCAAGTCTTGCAATGGTGACAGTTGATGAGGCTCATTGCATATCCCAGTGGGGACAGGATTTCAGACCAAGCTATCTGGAAATAGCGGATTTTATAGATAAGCTGCCAGTGCGCCCTGTTGTGAGTGCGTTTACCGCTACAGCAACAGATATAGTAAGGCGGGATATCGTCCAGAATCTTAGACTTGAATCTCCTGTCACGATTGTCACAGGATTTGACAGACCGAATCTGTTCTTCAAGGTTGTGAACAGGAAAGGCGGACGTGAGACGGACAACAGTGTATTGAACTATGTCAAGAGACATGAGGGAGAGAGCGGGATCATATATTGTGCTACCAAGAAGAATGTGGAGAAGGTACACGAATTGTTGGTGGCACATGGAATATCTGCCGGTCGGTATCATGCCGGATTATCGATGGAGGAGCGCAAGAGGAGTCAGGAGGATTTTACATATGACAGGCTCAGTGTGATGGTGGCGACAAATGCATTTGGCATGGGTATTGATAAGTCAAATGTGAGGTATGTGCTTCATTATAATATGCCGCAGAGCCTTGAGTATTACTATCAGGAGGCTGGAAGAGCCGGACGTGATGGTGAGGAAGCGGAGTGCGTACTGTTCTTCTCAAAGCAGGATATCATGATAAACAAGCGTTTGCTGGAACATAAGGTCAGTTCTGCAAATGCAGGCATAGACGATGATGAACTGCGGGCAAATGACCAGCGGAAGCTGAATCAAATGATACGTTATTGTGAAACGGATCAGTGCCTGAGACAGTATATACTGAGGTATTTTGGAGATGAAAGCCCTTGCACATGTGACAAATGCAGTAATTGTGTTGTGACGGAGGAAGAGACTGAGCAGTCATACATAACAGACAAACGTGCTGTGAAAAAGATGGCGGTGATGGCTGATCTGACAGATGAGGGAATGGAACTGTTTGAACTTCTCCGGGCTGGACGCCTGGAGCTCGCAAGGAAGCAGAATGTGCCGCCATTTATCATTTGTTCGGATAAGACTCTCAAGTATATGTGCATTAAGTTGCCGAGAAACAGTGAGGATATGAAGAACGTATATGGTATGGGAGTGCAGAAGACGGAGAGTTATGGAGAGACATTTGCAGAGATTATAGACGAATTCTGCCTTGCACATACGGAATATGTGGAGAGCATGAAAGCGGAAGCTTTGGATTCTGACAATCCTGGTGACTTAGGGACACAAGGTGTGGAATCGGAAAAGCAGCGCAGAAAAGAGAAAACAGTCAGGAAGAAAGAGTTCTATATTGATCCGAACATGCTTGATGATGTGGAGATCGTCGATGAATGTATTGTTTCTGAGCTGGCGAATCGTATAAATGAACTGAATCAGAAACAGGGAATCACAGGCATGAAAAAGCTGACAGCGGCATTTATTAATGGTCTGCTACAGCAAAATGGCTACATTGAAGAACTGGACATGGATGATGGCAGCAAGACGAAGCGGGTTACCTCAAAAGGGGCGGAGATTGGAATTCGTGAGGAAGAGCGGAAAGCGAAGTTTGGCAGAAGATACTATGCAATCACACATAGCAGGGAGAGCCAGAAGGTGATAATAACTCTGCTTAAGGAGTATTTTTTCACAGGATACGGTGAGGGAATAGTGGAGTGAGAAAAATATTATTCATCTTAAAGGGACCGAAATCGATACGTTTAAAAAGAAAGTGATAGATTACTTTATGATTAACAATAGATTGACAATAATGAGGTATGAAGATAATGGTATTTGAAACTATATACAGTTTGTATGAAAAAGAAGTAGTAAACGAGATTAAGAAATTAAAAACGGATGAAGAAATAAAATTTATTGAAAGAAAAGGAATTATACGAGATATTGTGTTGAAAAGGTTGGCAAAAGCATTAAGTGTGGCTGTATACAGAAATGGAAAGATAGAGGATGTACATGCGGGGGAATGCGAAGGGGAAGACTATTTTAGAGGTATACCGGATAGTTGTATGAAAGCAATTAATATTGATGTTTGTAATAAAATATATACGATTTTAAAACTATTGCTTAGTACAGATGAGGATGATTTTAAGATAGCTAATGCAGTTCTAAGATTCTCAGAGATGTGTGCGTCAGATTGGAATGAACCAGAACTGGATGATAGTATATACAATAAAGAACTGCTTGATTTGTTGTAATCATTTTTAGAAAGAGGATCAGACATATGAAGATAATAAATGCAACACCAAAAGACAAAGAAGAACTGCTCTCGCTCTATCACGCCATGATAGGTGGACCGTGTGAGTGGAGCGAGAATTATCCTGACGAGAATACCATAGCATTTGACCTGAAGAACGAGGATCTGTTTGTTATGAAGAATGACAAAGAAGAGATTGTAGCTACAATATCCATAGATCACGACGATGCTGTTGAGGCACTTACGTGCTGGAGAGCAGATCTGGCTCCATCGGGAGAACTTTCAAGGCTGTGCGTCAGGAAGGATATGCAGGGACAGGGAATTGCGAAGACTATGATGAACTATGCCTGTGATGTCCTGAAAAGCAGAGGCATGAAGGGCGTTCATATACTTGTCAGAGAAGGACATGTGGTGGCGCTTTCGACATACGCCAAGATTGGTTTTGAAACGGTTGGAGAGTGTGATCTTTTTGATAAGCATTTCGTATGTATGGAACGGGGATTCTAAAGAGGTAGATATTGCAAGTTATAGGATGCAGCTGCAGCTATATTGTAATATAATGGGGGTGTATTGTTTGATGAGTTATAGAGATGAGACATTTCTATTATATAAGAATGACGAGTGGAGGTGCACAGAATGATAATTACAATAGGCAGAGAGTGTGGATGTGACGGCGATGAGGTGGCAGCAAGACTTGCCTCAAAATATGGTATAGCCTGTTACACAAAGAAAGAGATAATAAGGCTGGCAAAGGAGAAGGGTGTGTATGACAAATATCCGTTTTTCTTTGGAGAGAAGGCTATAGATTCTATGATGCAGTCGGTGTCAGATGACTTTGTCGTGAAGAGAAGAAAGACCCCGGAGGAGGTACTTGAGAGATTGCTTGACGGACAGAATGGCGTTGTAGTGGGAAGAGCCTCGGACTTTGCATTCAAGAACAGGAACGATGCAGTGAGAATATTCCTGTGCGGAGATAAAGACAGCAGAATAAAGAGGATAATGGACAAGCATGGCATATCAGAATCAAAGGCAAAGAGTATTGTGGAGGAGACTGATGCCAAGCGAAGAAACTATCATGACTATTACTCAGGAGAGAACTGGGGATATTCAGGACATTATGACCTGTGCCTTGATGAGGCGAAGCTCGGCGTGGACGGTGTCGTGGAGATGGTTTCAGCGTATATGAAGGTGATAGGCAGAAATTAGAATTGAGCTTGGCGGAAGATATATGGTATGAGCTGGATTGACAGGCTTTAGGCATTACTTGAAAGGTGTAGATATGGGGAAAAATACAACAGGAAAATACAGTCTTCTGGTACCGGATGGTGAGTATTCATTTAGGGTACTGAGCCCTGTGGTCATGCATGACCTTGGGCTTGATATGATATGCAGACAACTGTCGGCAAATGAGTCTGAACAGAATTATATAATGGGAGTTATGTCACGGATATATGCAGATCCATCTGTTACAAAGTACAGAGGTGGTGTGTTTGACGACATAATTGGAAATAAAAAACTCAGAGACGATATGATGGAGATTCTTGGGAAGATAAGCTTTCTCAAGGATTACGGCAGCTTTAAACGCGATTATGATGAGAATTCAGGTATATGGGATCTTATGCACAGACTTGATGAGATAGACGATTATATAGAATGCGTAGATTCGTTATATTCCTGCCTGAAGGATAAAAACTTGCATTCAGAGGGATTTACAGGTCTTAAGGAGTATGTTCAGAATATATATGAGGACAACGGTTTCAGTGAGCTGAAGAAGGACATATCAGAGCTGAAAAAGGTGAGTGGTGAGGTTCGAAGTATAACTATAGGAATTAATCTGAACAGCAGATATGAGGCTGATGGCGTTGGCTTGATATCTGTAAATAGTAAGCAATTTACGAGGGGCGGTGTGCTGAGCAATTTCTACGGTCATTTGATGTCCAGAGATAAGATAAGTGACAACCTCGACGCTAAGAGTGACTTCAGATTTCAGCCGTTAGATGCGGTAAATGAAGCATTATCCAAATTTCAGCAGGAACTTCAGGGAAGAGTGGTAACTGGAGGTGCAAATAACTTGGCGGCAGGAATGGTTGGTATTCCTGATTCTGACAAATCCAAAGATATTACGCGGTATACAGACAGGGTATTCACCAAGCTCATAACAAGAATTGTCAAGAGGATGAGGGAGACGTTAAATAAGTACGTGTCGATTACCATAACTGATATGACGGATCTCATACCTGAGCTCACTTACTATATAAGATGGGCTGAGTACATAGAAAAACTGCAGAAACGCGGCGCAGCATTTTCCAAGGCAAAGGTTGTGAACTCTGCATATCAGCCGGACGCAGGTACATCTAAGGAAGCCAATTCCAAGAGCAGATATTATATGAAGGCTCGTGGCGTATACAATATCAAGCTTGCAGCATTTGACACGGAGGAGTCGGAGCACATAGTGACCAATGATTTGGACTTTGACAGCGAGCACAGAGTGTATATTCTGACAGGAGCAAATAGGGGTGGAAAGACGACCATAACCCAGACGATAGGTCAGCTTTTTGTACTGGCTCAGGGCGGTATATATATCCCAGGTGATGAATTTGAATTTGCTCCAGTGGACTGCGTATTTACACATTTCCCTGCTGACGAAGACAAGACCCTGGATCTTGGAAGACTTGGTGAGGAGTGCAAGAGATTCAGGGAGATATTTGACGGTGCGAATAATCGCAGTCTCATACTTCTCAATGAGACGTTTTCAACTACGTCATTTGAGGAGGGCTATTATATAGCCAGAGATTCCGTGAGAGCGATTCTGACAAAGGGAACGAGAACGATATACAACACCCATATGCATAAGCTGGGCTTTGATGTGGATGAGATGAATGAAGGGTGTACAGAGGGCAAGGTATATTCGCTGATCGTACACAACGAGGGCTCACAAAGATCATACAAGATAGAGATAGCGCCACCTGCTGGTAAATCATATGCCAGTGACATAGCGGAGAAATATGGTGTTACATATGACATGCTGGTGAATAAAGAAAAATAGTTGGCTGTATGCACTGCTTGCGGATGATATTACAGACGATATGTGGGCAGTTTAGAGTCATATAATATGAATTGTCTACAGTGAAGACATTGGAGGGTATAGGATGACAGAAAAGCATACAGACAAGAGAACAATACTTATAGTGGATGATGACGCTGATCTGTCTATGCTGATACAGGATATGCTGGAGGACAACGGCTATGCTTTTCTGTACGCAGCCAGCATAGACGATGCATATGAAGTGCTGACAGATAACAAATGTGATCTCATACTTCTGGATATCAATCTTCCCGATGGTACAGGTTTCTCATTCTGTAAAGAACTCAGGCATACTTCGCAGGTGCCAATCATATTTGCAAGTGCAAGGACGAGTGAGGATGACAAGGTGAATGGCCTTGATATGGGTGGAGATGACTATATCGCAAAGCCGTATTCACTGAAAGAGCTTATGTCTCGTATCCGTTCGATACTCAGGAGAACTTATGGTGTTGATGACAATAAGTCTGAGATGTTGACCCTGAACACAGACGGGAACGAGATAGAGATCAACAGGCACGCACGGACTGTGAGCAGAAACAAAAGTAATGTGGATATGAAGCCGAAGGAATTTGACCTGCTTGTATACATGGCGGAGAACAGAGGCAGGGTATTGACAAAGGAACAGATCATGAGTGCCGTGTGGGGGCTGTACAGTGATGTGGAGCCATCCACGGTTGCGGTGCATGTGAGGTGGCTCAGAGAAAAGCTTGAGACAGATCCGTCACATCCGCAGCTTATCCGTACGGTATGGGGAACGGGATATGTGCTGGGAGATAATGAATAGACAAAGACAGTGAGGATAATATGAGCTTGTAATGTGGATGTCCACTTGGCAGCTATAGGGAGTTTATATGAAACGACATTCAGTAAGAAACAATATAATAAAAATGCTGATCGTGTTCATGTGCGCCATAACCATAGTTTTTGGCTGGCTGTTCTACAGGGAGAAGCAGGACGAGACACGGCGGATAAAAGATGATGAATATGGGCAGTATATAGTGGAACTGAATGAAGTGAAACAACTGTATGATTCGGGATCCACAGATGCTGACGAAAAGCTTGACGCTGTAATGAATGAACTCAGGGAACAAAAGCTAGATACCGGCAAGTCAGGACTTAGAAATATATTGATCATTTATATTGTTGTCCTGTGTGTTGTGATTGTATTATTCCTGTACATATACGTGTGTGTTCTCAGGCCATTTGATGAGCTGGAGGATTATGCATCACATCTGGCAGCAGGGGATATGGACACCAAACTTAAGTACAGACGGGTAAATATGTTCGGAAGCTTCACGTGGGCATTTGACCATATGAGAACGGAGATAGTGCATGCAAGGCGTAGAGAGCAGGAAGCGATAGAGAACAACAAGACAGTTATAGCCACGTTGTCACATGATATAAAGACTCCGATCGCATCCATAAGAGGATATGCGGAGGCATTGGTCATGAATATGGATGCCACCCAGGAGCGCAGGGAGAGGTATGCGTCGGTCATCATGAAGAAATGTGATGAGGTGACGTCCATAACGAATGACATGTTTATTCATTCCCTGCATGATCTGGACAGACTGGTGGTGAAGAGTGATGAGGTTGAGATAAAACCTCTGCTGGAACAGATTCTGTCAGATATAGGTCTCGGAATGGATATCGTGGTGAATGGAGATATAACCGAGGCAGTGCTTGAGCATTCAGATTCGGGAAGAGTGGTTCAGGTGATAGAAAATATACTGTCAAATGCCGCTAAGTATGCCAGAGACACAGAGATAAGTATTGTTACGGAATGTATATCGCCCGAAAAACTTCCAAGGAATGTCCATGTGAGCGGCGCTGATATGGTATACAGGCTGTCCATAAAGGATCATGGAACAGGAATCCCGGATAAGGACATGCCGTTCATATATGAGAAGTTTTATCGAGGGGAAAACTCCGGTGATGAACCTGGAGCGGGCCTTGGACTATTTATTGTCCATTATCTCATGGACAGAATGGGCGGAGATGTGGAACTTGTAAATCATGCTGATGGCCTGGAGGCAGTGTTATATTTTGCAGCAAGAAAGGTTTGTTAAGGACTTGTTAATAAATAGGGTGATATGGTTGTAGCACGGTGGCGAGGTGAAGATCTGTAGAGGATGTCTGAATGCCCCCGTGCTACAACTATAAAAAGGAGAGAAAAATGGCAGATATAATTCTTCAGGCAAGAGACCTTTGCAAAAGCTTTTCCAGTGAGGGCGTGCAGAATCATGTGCTCAACAATATGGATCTGGATATCTATAAGGGAGATTTTACAGTCATCATGGGAGCGTCAGGCTCGGGAAAATCCACACTGCTTTACAGTCTGTCCGGGATGGACAGACCGACTTCGGGAAAGGTCATATATGATGGCGAGGATATAACAGAATACAATGAGAAGCGCATGGCAGAACTCAGAGTGTATGAGTTTGGATTTGTGTTTCAGCAGATACATCTTGTTAGTAACCTCAGCATTAGAGAGAACATACTTGTGCCGGGTTATATGAATAAGGATACGAGAACAAAAGAGACTGAAAACAGGGCTGATGAACTCATAAAAAAGATGAATATAGAAAGTGCTGCTGACCGACTTCCTGCACAGGTGTCCGGCGGAGAGGCACAGAGGGGCGCTATTGCCAGAGCGGTCATCAACAGTCCGGGTATCCTTTTCGCGGATGAGCCGACAGGCGCATTAAACCGCAGAAATACCCAGGATGTGCTGGATCTTCTCACCGAGCTCAACGTGGAGGGACAGAGCATACTCATGGTTACCCACGATGTGAGGGCTGCTATCAGGGCGAACAGGATCATCTACATAGAGGACGGAAGGATCATAGGTGAGCTGAAGCTGTCACAATATATTGAAGAAGATCGCAAGAGCCGTGAGAGCCAGATAGATGCATGGCTTGGTTCCATGCAGTGGTAGGAGGTGCCGGGATGAGATATATCATGATGGTGCTTCGAGGAAATATGAGAAGAAACAAGGGCGTGCATATAAGTGTGTTCGTGCTTATGCTTATCATTTCTCTGGCATTCTGTTCAGTGCTTTCTTACTACACGAATTCCATAAGGCATGATTCGGAAGCTATGGAAGAGGTTGGTTATGGAGGTATGCTTGCCGCACTTTACGGGGAGAACAGGCTGGATGCCTATGGAACAAGTGCAGACAAGATAATAAAGAATATTGGCAAATGTGATGCGGTGCAGGAAGTGAAAGCAGCAGATGTTGTATATCTGCTGCTTAAGGACTGCAATGGAAAAGGCGGAAACAGCAGCTTCGTTTTGAATGATACAGACAGCGTGCTCACATATGATCAGTATGATGTGGATAACAAAATGACAGATCGCCGGCTTGAAAAAGGTGAGGTAAGTGTGCCGTTCAGTTTCATAGGTATGTATGACTGCAAGATTGGTGATACAGTCGAGCTGGGCAATGATAACGGTTCTTATACCTTCAAAGTTGCGTCATTTTTCGAGGATCCATATATGGGATCTTCGGTCATGGGAATAAAGACGATATTGATCTCAGATGAGGATTTTGCGGATCTCAAGGCAAAGGCTGCGGAAGATAATAGAAGCGGACTGGAAGATGACAAGAGATCCTTTGAATTGTCAAAGCTTATCATAATAGATAAAAAGCCGGGCCTGGACCTCACGGAGATGGAGTTTGAGAGAGAACTGAATAATGTGAGTGATTTCGCGTCATATTGCTGGATAACTTTATCAAAGGAGCAGGCGGGAAACTACATGCTTCTTATGACAAAGGTATTCTCCGCGGTGCTGCTTATATTTGTTGTGCTGCTTCTGGTGGCGGCTATGATAGTTCTAGGACACAACATCGGCAGCAGCATAGACATGGATTTTGTTAACATAGGAATACTCAAAGCGGTCGGAATGACAAATGCATCGGTGAAGCTGGCGTTGCTTGCCGGGTATATGTGCACTGTGGCGGCTGGACTGTTTGCTGGAATACCACTGGCCATTCCGATACTAAAAATTATAAATAGTGCCACAAGATCTTCTTCAGGACTTGAAGTTCCGTCTGATATTAATGTAGGACTTGTGCTGTGTGTCATATTGGCGATACTGCTTCTGGTAGCAGCATTTATCATGTTGAAGACAAGGAGAATATCCGAGGCCACACCTATAAAGGCGATAAGAGGTGGACGGGACAGTGTGCATTTCTCAAGCGTTCTGAAGCTTCCGGTCTCAGGCAAGAAACTTGGTGTGAGTCTTGCATACAGACAGTTTATATCTGAGAAGAAACAGTATGCCGCAGCCATCATAGTGACTGCTATACTTGCCATGTTCATGATACTTATGAATGATATGATGCGCTGGTTTAATTCACAGAATATGCTGGCGGATATGTTTTCAGTCACGAAGTATGACCTGACTGCTTCGTTTGTCGATGAGGATACGCAGAAGGATATAGAGAATGTTATATCAGAACACACAGCGTATAGAAAATATCAAATGTCCAGCGAGTACCTTCTGTTCGATGATGTGCAGATGTATTGTTATATAGTGGAGGACCCTGATATGATCAACACGATAAGAAAGGGAAGAACCTGCACATATGACAATGAAGTGCTGATAACCCAGTATGTGGCTGATGGATTTCACATGAACGTAGGTGACACAGTCACAGTCAAGCGCGGCGGCGTGGCAAGGAAGATGGTGATCTCCGGCATATACGATTCGGCAAATGATATGGGCAAGAACTTTGCAATTAGTAAGGCTGCATATAGTAAGTTTGCCAGCGAAGAGACCGTAAGTGAGTCTGGTGTCAGTGGAGCTGCCAAAAGCAGTTCAGATGAGAAGGAATGGAGCGGCAAAGGAATATGTTATGATCTTGACAATACTGATGAATGTGATGCGATAATCCAGGAGATAGATAAGAGATATGGCGATAATCAGGGCATCACGTATTCAATACATTCAGCAAAGGATGATTTTGAAGAAGTGGCGGGTACAGTCAACATTGCAATACAGGGACTCACATTGCTCACATATATGTTGGGGGCTGTATTCGTGATAGTCACGGTCATAATCGTGTGTGGCAAGGTTCTCATGCGTGAGCAGAAGGATATCGGAATATACAAGGCACTTGGATTTACATCCTTCAGACTCAGATGCCAGCTTGCGGTCCGCTTTATCGTGACGGCAGTTGTGGGTTCGCTGCTTGGTATAGTTCTGGCACTTATCGTCAGCAAGCCATTCTTCAAGGCAGGATTTGAATCATTTGGAATATACAGTTTTAATTTAAGTACAAGTGTGATATCACTGGTTATACCATTGGTATTTATGAGCGTGTTATTCTCTGTGGTAGCATTTATCAGAGCGGGGAACATCAGAAAGGTTCAGCCGCAGGTGCTCATCGCAGATCAGTAGAAGTATATAGGAGAGTGGAACTATGTATACAATGTCAGTAGACAAGGTGGGTATATATAATGGATAAGTTGATCATATATCTGATATGTATAAATATACTAGGAGCTGTCCTTGATGGAGTGACGGCTGCGAGACGCAGGAGAACAAGCCATAAGGCGCTCAGTGTTCTGCTGGGGATCATAGCCATTGCCGGTGGTGCCCCTGGCATGATAATAGCATTTGCGTTGTGTGACAGGACGGCCTCCAAGACGAATATGATGCTGAGAGTGTTCACTGTGTGCGTGTGTGTGATAGAACTTGCGGTGTTCATGACGTGGAAGCTCAGACCTGTGGGCAAATGGAGCTTTGCATTCTGGGATGTGTTTGTGGAATACAGATGGACACTTTGGTTCGTTGCGGCAGTGAGTGTTGTAACATTTGTCATGTTCGGAATTGACAAATACAGAGCGATCAAGGGCGGATACAGGATACCTATAGCTGTCTTGCTCGGAATGGCATTTGCCGGTGGAAGTATCGGTGCTCTGCTTGGAATGGTGGTGTTCAGGCATAAGATAAGAAAGAATTATTTCTCGGTTGGAGTGCCACTTATACTTGTAATGCAGGTGGTGCTTATGATGTGTGTGGTTAATCTGCTGTAGGATCCGCAAATACCCCCAGTTCAGGCGGATAGTTGGTAAATGCGAAGAAGGCAACCGCGAGAATAGCCAGGATGGTCATGGCAACGTAGTCATTTATGCACATTTGCTTAGATTCTAATCTGTTCTCAGCCCTCAATGCATACATAACACCGGCGAAATAAAGTGCGATATTCAGAAACTCATAATTCCTGCCCAGTACACCATTTAGAGTGTAGAAACCGACCACAATGAAAGCCATACCTGACAGGATACCGACAGTCCTTGCTGGAAGATAATGTTCCGGCAGGGGCTTATCTTTTATATGAGCCCAGAGAAATTCAATCATTGTCAGCAGGAGCATTGGAAAGAATATAAGTTTCAGGTGTTCCCAGGTTGACTCGTTCACTGCCGAGAATAGTCCGACAGCGGGATTGTCATTTGACCACTCGTAGGTGAAATGCAGCAGCACTCCGAGGATCGATATGAAGAAAAAACGAAAAAAATTGAGTTTGTTAGTAGTTGCCATAGAGAGTTCTCCGATGAAAACTAGTGCTATATTACATAGTATATGACGAATATGGTATTTCATGTAGCGGAGAAACCGAAATCAACGAAATTAAGATAAACATAATTGGGATATATTGTCGGTGATGTTATAATCATTTCAACGAATGTTTTGTTTAAAGGGGAAGTACATATGCGTTTGATCCATTTATCTGATCTTCACATAGGAAAGCGTGTAAATGAATTTTCTATGTTGGAGGATCAGGAGTATATATTAAAAGAAATATTGGGCATCATCGATGATGAGCAGCCGGATGGAGTCATCATAGCCGGGGATGTATATGATAAGTCTGTGCCGAGCGAGGAGGCGGTGAAACTGCTGGACAGCTTCCTGACCTCGCTTGCAAAGAGAAAGCTGCAAGTATATATCATCAGCGGCAACCATGATTCGGCGGCCAAGCTGGCATTTGCATCAAGTCTGATTGATCTCAGTGGAATCCATATATCGCCGGTATATGATTCGGCACAGATAGCCATGATGGGAGATGGGTTGGTCAGACCATATAAGTTGGAGGATGGAAAAGGACAGATGGTGAACATATACATGTTGCCATTTGTGAAGCCGGCAATGGTCAGAGCGGTATTCCCTGATGAGGCGGACGATATAAAGGATTACACGGATGCCTGCCGTGTGGCGGTGGAGCACATGGATGTTGATGAGAAGGTTACAAATATCCTTGTGGCCCACCAGTTCGTGACCGGGGCTGTGCGCTCGGAGTCGGAGGAGAATGTGGGCGGTCTGGACAATGTGGATGTGTCGGTATTCGACTCATTTGACTATGTGGCGCTGGGGCATATACATGGGCCGCAGAAGGTGGGCAGGGAGACTGTCAGATACTGTGGAACACCGCTTAAGTATTCTCTTTCGGAGGCTAACCACACCAAATCGGTGACAGTTGTTGACATCCCTGAGAACAAGAAAATAGAGATAAGGACTGTTCCGCTTGTTCCGATGCATGAGCTGCGCGAGGTAAAGGGAACATTTGACGAGCTGATGGACAGGCGAAACTATGAGGGGACGGCTGTGGATGATTATCTGTATGTGGTTCTCACGGACGAGGATGACGTGCCGGATGCTTTGGGAAAACTCAGAACGGTCTATCCAAATGTGATGAAGCTTGGATACGACAACACCAGAACCCGTGTGACACAGACGATAGACGATGGCGCTGTGCTTGAAGGGAAAAAGCCTATAGATCTGTTTGGAGAGTTGTATGAGAAGCAGAACAACAAGGAAATGAGCGATGAACAGAGGAGTTTTGTTCAGGATATTATAGACTCTATATGGAAGGAGGCCTGGTGATGAGACCCATAAATCTTACGATGTCGGCATTTGGACCATATGCGGGAGTCCAGATGCTTGACATGGCCCAGCTTGGGGCTGAAGGCTTGTATCTTGTGACTGGGGATACAGGTGCGGGAAAGACCACGATATTCGATGCCATCTGTTATGCGCTGTATGATGAGCCGAGCGGGGCGAGCCGTGATGCGAGGATGATGAGATCAACGTATGCCGATGTGAACACAGATACCTACGTTGAGCTGACATTTGATCATATGGGGAAGACTTACAGAGTTAAAAGAAATCCTTCCTATGAGAGACGTAAGAAAAAAGGTGAGGGAACTACCATGCAGGATGCGGCTGCAGAACTGTATCTGCCGGATGACTCGGTCATCGCCAACAGAACGAAGGTAAATTCATATCTTCAGGAATTGTTGGGCGTGGACAGAGAGCAGTTTTCGCAGATATCCATGCTTGCTCAGGGTGAGTTCAAGGAACTGTTGGTGGCGGAGTCCGGGGACAGACAGAAGATATTCAGCAAGCTTTTTCACACATCAAGGTATTTTGTTCTGCAGAAGCGTCTTCAGGATGAGACGAGAAGGCTTCAGAGTGAACGGGACGATATGAAGAAGAGTATAGAGCAGTATATATCCGGGATAGTCTGCGGAGAGGATGACCCTTTTGGGCTCAGTGTTCAAAAGGCGAAGGACGGCCAGATGCCAATTGATGAGGTGATCACACTCATCGGAAAGCTTATTGTAACGGAGAAGGCAAGAACGGATTCATATGAGAAGCAGATCAGTACACTTGAGACCCGGGTCGGGGAACTTGACACGCTGATAGGCAAGGCACAGCAGACAGAGAAAGCCAGAGTGCAGCTTGAAAAGACACATTTGGAGCTTGCAAATGTACAGAATGACAGAACTACTGCTGAGGCAGAGCTAAACAGGACAAAGGAAGCTTTCCCAGAGACGGAAGAGCTCCAAAGGCAGGCAGCAGTTATAAATAACGAGCTTCCAAACTATGAGAAACTGGACGAGAAGCGAAAAAATATTGCAGACGAGGAACAGCTCCTGCAAAGGCAAAATGAACAGGCAGAGAAGGGCAGAATGCTTGTGACAGACAAACAGAAGAGCATAGAAAAGCTGAGGCAGGAGCAGACACAGCTTGCGGATGCGGGGGAGAAAATAGTTGCAATCACGGCATCGAGGGAGAAGATGGCTGACGCTGTTGACTATCTGAATGACATAAGTAGACTGCTCATGGAATACAGCAGAAGAAAACAGGCGGTGGACAAAGCACAGAAGCAGTATCTGTTTGATAATGATATGTATACCAGAAAGCAGGATATGTATGAGCATATGAGCACGCTCTACAGGAATGCCCAGGCGGGAATCCTAGCAAAGGATCTGAAGGAGGGACAGGCGTGCCCTGTGTGCGGTGCGACGGAGCACAAACTCCTTGCATCGCTGCCAAAGGAGGCTCCGACAGATGCACAGTTAGATGATGCGAAGAAGGATGCTGACAAAGCCCGCGACAGGGCAAATGCCAGTGCTACGGATGCAAAGGTAAAGCTTGCCAGCGTCATGGAGATCAGAAACAGCATTATTGAGCAGGCTGGAAGGAAATTTGACGATCCGGAGGATATAGATGTTCTGCCGGAAAAGGTTGAGAAGAATATTGGATACTATAATGAGAAGATTGCGGAGGCTGACAGACAGATCGAGGCTGAACGCAAAAGGGTCAGCAGAAGGGATGAGCTTGCTGCAAAACTTCCTCAGGAAGAAGAAACATTTGCCGGGATGCAGGTTAAGCTGGCGGAGCTTGAGAGAAATATATCGGCGCTCACGGCAAAGGTTGTCTCAGACAGAGAACAGGCGACAGAACTGGCCGCGGGGCTCAGATTCAGGAATCGGAGTGAGGCGGAAACGAAGATGAACGAGATTCTTGGCAGAGCAAAGAAACTGCAGGATTCATTTGACACCGCTGAGAAGAGATATAATGCTGTGATCCAGGGTATTAAGACACTGGAGGGGCAGATAAAGGCTCTGACAGACACGCTGGAATCAGCAGAGAAGCTCGAACTTGCTAAGCTTGAGGAAGATAAAACCGCAGTGAGAGATGAGCTGGGAAGGATCAGACTTCTCATGCAGGATGGAAACAGCCGCATCCGTGCAAATGAAACGGCTATGGCGAATATAAGCAGAAAGTCAGATGAGCTTTTGGCAAAAGAAAAGAAATATGTAAGCGTGAAGTCGCTCTATGACACTGCCTCAGGAAATGTATCCGGCAAGAACAAGATAAACCTTGAGGCGTATATACAGATGTCGTATTTTGACAGGATAATTCAGCGTGCAAATCTGAGATTCCTGAAGATGTCAGATGGTCAGTATGAGCTGGGGCGTGTGACGGACAGCAGTGACAAGAGAAGCCAGATCGGCCTTGACCTCTGTGTTGTGGATCATTACAACGGCAGCAGACGAGACGTTAAGTCTCTTTCTGGGGGCGAGTCATTCATGGCATCACTCTCCCTTGCACTTGGACTCTCCGATGAGGTGCAGGCTTCGGCTGGCGGCATACAGATAGATACGATGTTTGTGGATGAGGGCTTTGGCTCACTGGACACAGAAAAGACTCTGCCACAGGCATACAAAGCGCTGGTCAGCGTGACCGAGGGACGCAAGCTGGTGGGAATAATATCGCACGTGACTGAACTCAAGGAGAAGATTGACAAGCAGATCGTGGTGGAAAAGGACAGAACCGGCAGGGCGAAGGCCCGGCTGGTGGTGTAGGAATTTTAGTCATCCGAGTATTGGGCTAAAATGTGCTCAAGTTTATTAAAGTCTACACATCTTTTGGTAAGGTTACGATTTTTGTCGGGAAAATCAGTTATGAGAGAGTGGACTTTATTGGCTCTGTTGATTATGGTATCGTGAGGGTTTAATTTCAGATTGACCTTAGATATAACTGAGTTGTTAACTGGAATCATATTGTTTAGATTGAGAATTCCTATGATTTTAGAAGAATACTCAGGATGCCTGCTGTTGTGGTCAAATATTTTGATGAAATCAATCTGGCTTTTCATATTTTCAAATTTGTTTTTTGGTGAGGTAAGGGGGATGCAATATTTCTGACCACCTATAAGAATGATTATTCCAAGAAATGGTCGATTCTCCTTACCTACCTGAGGGGAGACTGACATTACGTTGTCATCTGCACGAGACAGATTTCTTATGTATTTTAAATCAATATAGTAAAAATTTAGGATATCCATTATCGCCTTTCTGAGAATATAAAAGAGCTGTGCTAAAATGCACAGCTCTTAAAAACCTTTTTGCATGGTAGGGCTCCCATAAAATTGTTCCATTTTGTATGGTAGAACATCCATATTAAAATTGTTCATTTGTTTTATATGGTAGAACACCCATCTCTTAAAGTTCCCATTTCGCATGGTAAGGTTACCATAATCATATCATACAAGAATTCTAACATTCAATAATGTTAGTGTCAATTAGAGCTGACTTATTTAGTAACGTATAGTGATCTGAGAATATCCTAAAAAGTGATCAATATCAAGTGTAATTACTGATATTTTATAAAACATTAATAAAAGTATACAAAGTGTATATTGGCTAATTGGTTGTGTCTGAAAATGTTATATTTGTTGTGTAGTTTGGTATATTAAGTGATGCCATGTAAGAGTTGATGATAGTACAGGCATTTGTTTTTGCATTATCGAGTAACCCCTTGTCAATTGCTTTTTGCTCTTCAGAGGTTTTTAAATCTGCAAAAGATTCGACATAGTCAGTTATATCAGTAGGGTTAAAAATGTTCTTTTTTTCGTCATATAATTGAAAGCTATCCTGATCTACATCAGAGCTGATAATTTCAACTTCGGGCAAAGTAATAGTAATAGTTTTGCTTGTGTCATTTTTGTTGACATTTGTTTTGGTAAAATCAACACCAGCGATGATGGTTCCGTCATAGCTAAATATGTAAGAAGTCTTTGTTAGTGGAATCTTAAAATCGCCGATAGTTCTAGAACTATCAAAATGTTCAACATGAGTATATGTGTATTCTGCTGTTGCAAGTTTACCAATGTTGGCAATATTAGAACGTATGGTTTCACCTGATAACTCAATTGTTTTACCGATAGCCGAATCGGTTTTTTCGATTTTTTGCCCCTTTGGTATATATAAGTATCGGGTTATAAAAAATGTAATTACACAAAATAAAATAAGAATAAATGCTTTAAGTAAAAAAGTGCTTATTTTTTTCATATGTATGTCCTCATAATAAAAATTCTATATCCATCCAGTTATAAGTACTATCAGGTAAAATACAATAATTAGAGCTAATATAATGCCGATACCAATCAGTAGCTTTTTCATTGAAAATTCCTCCACACATTTTTATTAATTCTACATTAAATGACAATAATAGACAACCCTAATATTGATATATTGACAATGAGTAGGATAACAACATACTATTTAATATATAATTATTTATGGAAAGTCGGAAGATACAAATGGAAGAATATACAGACAGGATGCTGGCTCGCTGCAGTGAAATCACCCCATATGATGACAATTATCTGGAAGAACTGCGTTGCCAGATGGAGCGCTTCAGAAATTTTGGAGAGGCTTTGGATATATTTCTTATAGAGAAAGGTTATACCGGGAGCCTGGATGATGTGGGAAGTAAAACAGATTTTATAAAGGAAAGATATAGAGTGCGCGGTGTGATGCCTCCGAGAAATATGTCAAAGTGGTTTTCTGGAGATATTAATATCAATAAGAGTACCGCATTGCAATTGAGCTTTGTATTTGGCTTGGGAGTCGAGGAGACTGAGGATTTTCTGAGAAGGATCTGCCTTTCGAGGGGATTTGATCTTCATGATATGGAAGAGATCGTGTATTATATGGCGATCAAAATGAAAACGGATTATAAGACGCTGCAAATGATGTTGGAAAATCTGCCGGATGTGGATGTTCAGAGGATTCCAGACAATGATACAGTGTTTTATACAGGCGATATAGCCGGTGAGGTGAAGAATATTTCATCTATGGAAGAAACTGTGGTATATATATCCGAAAATGTAGAAAGATTTGTCTATAAGCATGTTACTGCGACAAAAATGTTAAAGAGAATGTGGCTGAAAATATCGGGTGAGAATGGAATAGCCGCAGCAGAGCGCAGGGCATTTCAAGTGGAGCTTCCTGAGGGCGGCAAAAGCAATGGCTTTGAAACCTCACTGTCGGTGTGGACTATTTATCTGCAAATGATAGGTCTATATGGACCGAATGTCAGAAAAGCGGCTGGTGGAAGAAATATCAGAAATATACTCACAGACAGCGGGCTGATCCATGCGTTTGCCGTGTATTGTTATCCGGACCGGGATGGTTTGGAAAAAGTGATTAATGGTGTGCGCATATCAGATGAGAGAATGAGAAAATTGCTTATCCTTCTCTCGTTTTATGAGTACCTGGCGGGGAAAGCAGTTGCGTGTGGGGGCAGAATGGTGAGTGGCAGAGATGCAGAGAATTGCCGGCTGCGGATAAATGATATTCTGTTGAGCTCCGGGTATCAGACACTTTACGCAGGCAATCCATATGACTGGATATTTTTATTTGCGCTGGAAAATGATGACCCTCTTACAACATTCAGAGAGGATTTTATGCAGGAGATATATTTCGACAGCCAATCGCAGCGGTAAAAGCTGGCTATAACAGAGATTCATGAAAAAGCAGGATACGGAATATGGACTACAAAACGAATTATGATGCGGATTACAATACGAAAGAAAATGTAATACTTACTTTTAAAGACTGCCCATATGAGTATGTGTTGACAGGAGAACTCGGCAGAGGTAGTTCGTCTATAGTATATGATGGATATTATGTCAACAACTCTGGTGTCAGGCGACCGGTTAGGATCAGGGAAATGCAGTATAAAACCGAGGAAGAAAGACGACATTTACGATGTACTTTTGACTTGAACAACAGCCTGTTTGATACTGATGGACTCGCAAATCGCATAGTAAACACGTATGAGATCTACGAAAAAGAGAACAAAATATATATTGTGACCACATATCAGGATGGCACGACTTTGGACAAATGCCGATTTGAAAGTGTTCAGGATGCTATCGGCATAGTAAGGAGTCTTGCAAGAACATTGAAGCTGCTGCATGACGGAGGATATTTATATCTGGATGTGAAACCAGAAAATGTGCTGGTACTTGAGGGAACGCGGGACTGGGTTCAATTATATGATTTCGATTCGGTTATCAGGGAAAAAGATATTGAAGAATGCAGTGTAACAGGAGGAAGTTGTGCTGAGAATAATATATTAAGATTTACTTCGAAGTGGGCTTCATATGAGCTGAGAAGAGGAGATATAGAACATGTTGGGACGTGGAGTGATGTGTATGGTGTTGGAGCGGTGCTTTTTTACCTTTTGTTCGGACGCGCCCCGGATGTATTTGACTGCGACGAGAATGCAGTATATGACGTTGGGAAATTCATGTATAGATCAACGGTAGATTCTTCGTGTCCGGCAAATAATAAAAAGCATTTCTACAGGGATTCATTTGCCATGGAACTTGCAGAATGTCTGCACAGAACTCTTTCAAGAAACTGGTCGGACAGATATCAGACAATGGATGGACTGCTCATGATCCTGGATTCTTTGTATGGGAATTCTGATGAGACAAGAGCATATGTTGTATCAAGTCCGGTGGCTTGTATTGAAAATGTAGTGGGGAGAACGGATGAACTAAAGCTTCTTACGGATTGGTTTTCCGAAAAGACAAAGCCTTGTATATTTGTAACAGGAATGGGAGGAATCGGAAAGAGTACACTGGTTCGGAGATTTGTCATAGATGTCAGAGACCGGTTAGATACGGTGCTGTACCTGAATTATTCAAACTCGTTTTATTCAACTGTATGTAATGATGATATGTTTTATATAAATACAGTTTGCAGACAGGCTGATGAAAACGAAGCTGATTATTTCCACAGAAAACTCAGGAAATTCAGGGAGTGCGTATCGGAGAACACAAAAGAGAGCCTGGTGGTTGTGGATAATGTTCCGGTTCTGGATAACAGTGATATATACATGGATGATGGGATATCAGAACTTGTGAGGACAGGATGCAGGCTGATAGTAGTGACGCGAGGGGGGATTATTCCGGAGTGTTATGACCATATACAGATTGAGGCATTCTCTGAAAGGCGGCATATGTATGAACTGATGTTGTCAAATATGCGGAATACTGAATCAAAGTCAGATGCTGATCTGTATGAGAAACTGGACGAACTGATAGACAGGGTGAATGGACACACACTCATGCTGATGATCCTGGCAAGACAGATAGACAGAGGGTATCTGTCAATTGACGAAGCGTGTGCTTGGGTTCGGGAACAAGGATTTACGGCACTGGATGGGGTGAAAACAGGTTGCACCATAGATAGCCGGAATGTATATGGGCATATGACAGATATGATCTCATCGCTGTTTTGCATGGATGGCCTTACGCCGAAACAGAGAGGGATTTTGATGAGTCTGGCCTTGTTTGGAGACAGCGGTGTAGATTTTAGGGATTTTTCCTGCCTTATTGATGCTGAAGATGAGAATATGATAAATGAACTGGCTGATATTGGCTGGGTTGAACGTCATAAAAAACTTGCACTTCATCCTGTTATAGGCCAGGCGGTACGAAGGGAGCTTGGCAGAAAATGGGAAGATATACAGGATAAGAAGAACATGCCGCCAGAAACAGAAGAGCTTCAGCCCGTAAAAGCGTGCCTTGCCAATCTGATCGCTGGTGATAACGTTGTGGTATCGATATGCGTGGCTGTTGCAAATTGTTGTATGAATGTGGATAACTTGTGTGATTCCAGGGAATATCTTCGCCTTGCAGCAAAGACAATTGTGATGCTGCCTATAGAAAGTGAACAATTTATACTGACTCATGGAAGAAGAATATGGGAAATGGCCAGACGTACAGACGAACTTATATCAGACCGGGAAATGGTTGAAGTGTGTGACAAGCTGGCTCATGTATATGCAGATATGGGTCGGTATAGCGATACAGAGGAGATATTAGGATATCTTGAGAAATGGTCGGAAGGAAAAAGTCATTATATAAAAGGCTTTGTCTGCGACATCTGGATGGATTATCTGGACACAATTCTTGACGGAAACTTTGAACCGGAGACAGGAGAAGGGAAAAAAATGTATGCTCTTCAGATGAGATATATGGATAGGGCGATAGCGTGCTATGAAAAAGCAGAAACGACGGATGCACGGTTAAAGCTTGCTGCAGATATCATTGCGGCAGCGACATATACAGTCAGATCCTGCTTTGACGGGAATTTCACATTGCGAAACAGAAAAAAGGCCGTAGATCTTCTGAACAGAGCCAGGATGATCATGACTCAGATAGATAATTCAGAGACCGGTGGAATTACAGATAATGCTGAAAACTGGCTGTCGTATTACATAACTAAGGGATGGTTCTATACATATATAGATGTCAATCCGTGTCAGGTAGACAGAAATATACACAAAGCATGGAAGGTTTACAGCAGAACATGCAGTTCGGAGCTTGATCTGATAAATTATATGCTTATTCCTGCAGCAAATATTTATATTGAGCTTGGAGACAGAAATGAGTGCATTGCATGGTTGGAGAGGGCAGTAAAATTATGTGAAAGGAACAGTGATCTGGATGCATACAACAGAAAGAAGGAAGAGCTTGGGCAAATAATCCGGGAGCTTTAGCACGATGCGGACGGCGGTCGTAAACTGACTTTCGGTAAGACATAATTATTAAGATAAATTATATATGAAATGTGAAAAAGGCACTCTGAAGACAGATGACAGGCTGGATTCAGAGTGCCTTTTTGCACTGACAAATCCACTTTTGAAAATACTATGGGACAATATCAACATCGAAGGCAGCATATGTTATGGACTGGCATCAATGTGTTGACTGCACGTAACGTGCAATTTTACAGTTAAAAAAATGTCTGCGTGAGGTGGTGATAAAAAGAGTGGAGACATTGAGGGAGTTGTGTGAACATACTGGGGTCAGCAGACGGGCGATTCAGGGATATGAAAAGGCCGGCTTAATGTCTGCGGCAGCAAGAAATGAGAGAGGTTATCTGCTGTACGATGCGAAAACCCAAGACAGGGTCAGGATGATCAAGCTCCTTCAGAATCTGGAGTTTTCCATCAGGGAGATAGCGGAACTGGATAATCTTAGCAAAGATGAAGTGAGGAGAGAGGTTGATGCGCATATATTAAGGCTCAGACAGCGGAAAGTGGAAATCGATGAATACATAGATCAGGCGTATGAGTTGATAGAGAAAATATCGTAAGGAGGAGAGTTGTTATGAAATTGAACAAAAAAATGATTATGTTGTGTATTTGGGTGTTGTCCTTATTGATGACGGGTTGTTCTGCAGAAAATTCGGAAAAAGATACTCACAATAAGGAGACCAAAGGTAATGAACCGCAAACGGTCAAGATAGATGAGGTTGATTGGAACATTGACGAGAATATTGTTGATGAAAAAAGGTGCGTGGTGCTCGACTATACCAATAATTCTAATTGTACAATAGTTGATTTTGAATTAAGTTTCAAAGCGAAAAATGACATTACAGACAAAGAAAAAGAGAAGTTTTACCAAGATATTCAAAAGAGTTTTGAATTTAGTGATGATGACATGTCTGAATTAAAGGAAAAAGAGATATCTATGAGCACCGGCTCGGAGAGAGTAGTAAATCCGGGAGAGTCTGTGGATAAAGTGCGTTGCTATTATTATTCGGGGTATTATTATTTAAATGATATATCGCATTATAATTTGATGCAGCCAGATATAGCTACGATTAAGTACATAAGTGATGGAAATGTGTATACAGAATATTATGATTTTATATCGAAAAAATATTCTACTGAGGATAAGACGGAAAAAGCAGTGCAGTGGTCAAATTATGATATAGGAAATGAAGTGGATAAGCCAGAGGCTGAGATGATAAAGGTTGACCTGGATGATGAAGATTTATTTAAATTTGACGTGTGTGGAATGTCAAAAGATCAATATGATCAGTATGTTGATGCATGCAAGGAAAAAGGCTTTACGGATGAAAAAAACCAGAAAGATGACAGGTATAGCGCAAATAATGAACAAGGATATTCTATTACTTTGGAATATGATTATGATGATTATGAAATTGAAGTACGGGTATCAAAAGAAGAATAGCTTGAATTGTTTTGCTGCAGAGAAATCAAAAATATCCCCAAACTTCAAATTTGACAAGAGACTAAGTCATATAATTATAAATTGTTAAAGGGTGATTTAGAGGAAAGAAAGGAAATATATGAAAATGCAAAAAGTAAGAGGATTATTTATAGGAATTGTAGGCTTTGGATTAACGATTGTTTCGTTATTCTTGCCATTTGCAAAAAATGAAAATGAAAGTAAGTCATTAGTGGGAATGGCACAGGTGTATTTATCGTCCACATCATCAGATTGGAATGACGCTGCAATGGCGACATTCTACAAGATATTTGTTCCTGGAATGGTAGGTTTGATGGCATTGTTTGTAATATTATATCTGATAATGAATATTGGATTTAAGCCTGTGGGGATGATAGTTTTTAATATATTAACAATAGTTGTCTATGAACTCCTTAAGTGGGACTTTAAAGATAGGCGTGTAGTGCCTGGAACAGGTGATAAAGGTTGTGCATTTACAATAATGTATGTTGCATTTGGTATTATGGTTGTTGGATGTATCATGAGATTCGTTGATAAGAAGCGGACGTCGAAAACCGAGCAGACTGTGTGAACAGTAGATTTTGTAATACCGTTTCAAGTTTTGTGTAAACGTTAAAAACTGATATAAGATTTGTGAATAGTTATAAATAGGCAGAGTCGATTTCTCAGTTCCATTACTATATGATATAATGAGCGTTGCGATGGGTGTGCTTGAGCAAGCCGACATAACGAAAATGGATAGAATTGTTATATTTCTGGCGGCAATTAGTCAATTTATCTGTTGCTTTTTGAGAAGTTTGTGCTATGAGAAGATGTTTTTGCAAAATAGTATCAATAAATAATAATGTTGTTATATAAGATGAAATAAGGACGGTACACTATAATGGAACTTTTTGATATATGCGACGAACAGGGCAACCCTACCGGAGACACAGTGGAGAGGAGCGAGGCACATGCAAAAGGCATATGTCACAGGACTGCCCATATCTGGATAGCGAAGCAAGAGAATGGAAGGTATAAGGTTCTCCTGCAGAAGCGGGCAATGAATAAGGATTCATTTCCAGGAAGGTATGATACCTCATCGGCGGGGCACATACAGGCGGGAGATGAACCTCTGGAGTCAGCACTCAGGGAGCTCGGTGAGGAGCTTGGCATCAAGGCTGAGGCTTCTGACCTTGACTTTGCGGGGACATTCAGGATCCAGTATGAGAAGGAATTTCATGGCAGAATGTTCAGGGACAATGAGGTGGCATTTGTGTTCGTGTATCAGAAACAGGTGGACATAGCAGATCTGACAATACAGAAGGAAGAGCTTGACGGAGTGTGCTGGTTTGATCTTGAGGACACTTATGAGGCATGTAAGAATCATGACCAGAAGTTCTGCGTGCCAATTGGAGGGCTTGAGACGGTAGGGAAATACTTGAACGAAAGAATATATTAATGTGACTGAAAGAATTTTGCATGTAGCGTTGGCGCACGATGAAGATGCCTATAAAGAGCTGACGTTTGTCAGATATCGTAAAGTGATTTATGAAAAAATAATCCAAATAAAAGGCTCAAATGAACCTTGATGATTGTAGTTGACTGGAGGAGAAGAGCGTGGAATACGATGAAAAATATTTAAATAAGCTCAGCCGTTTTATGAGTCTGATTCTTCGACACAGACCAGAAAGTATCGGAATCAGTCTGGATGAGCATGGCTGGGCAAATGTTGACGAGCTGTTGTCTGGTATTGGAGAACAACACCCAATCGATATGGATATGTTGGAAGAGATTGTCCGTGCTGACAAGAAACAGAGGTATTCATTCAACGAAGACAAGACTCTTATAAGAGCAAATCAGGGACATTCTATACCTGTTGATGTCGAGCTGGACGAGGTGAGTCCGCCGGAAGAATTGTGGCACGGCACGGGTGAAAAGTATGTACAGGATATAGAAACAGAGGGACTTCTGCCTAAGAGCCGTCTGTATGTCCACTTGTCAAATGACAGAGACACAGCATTTAAGGTGGGACAGCGACATGGAAAACCGGTTTTGTATATTGTAAGATCTAGAGAGATGTACAGGGATGGATATAAGTTCTATCTTTCGAAGAATGGCGTGTGGCTTACGAAAGCAGTTCCGGTGAAGTACCTGCAGAAGCAGTAGAATACATCTCTGTCAGTTGGGGGATAGTAGGAAAAGTAAGGATTTGTATAAGTCAGGAACAATGGTTACATCTCTGTCAGTTAGTGGATAGCTGTAAAAAAGCCAGAGCGTAAAGAAAGGCGTTACAAATAATACTTTACAAAAAAAGCGGTTGTTAGATTGGTTAGTTTGTGCTAACATGACATGTGTTATGGAAAACGACAAGCGCAGTGAAACGATAGAAAAACTGAAAAAAGCAGGTAAAGGGGAATTCCTTAAAAATGGCTACCAGAGGGCAAGTCTTAGAATGATATGCAAGAGTGCGGGAGTTACCACCGGAGCCTTCTACTTTTCATTTGAGAGTAAGGAGGCATTGTTCAAGGCGATACTTGAACCGCTTGTGAACCAATATGAAGCCCTGCTTGGAGAACTTATGAAGGGGGAGATTGAGAACCCCGCCACGGGCGTAGATGCAGATAAGATCATGATGCAATTCCTTCTGGCACACAGGGAAGAGGTAATGATCATCATGCATGGCGCTGACGGCAGCTGCTATGAGAATTATCACCAGAGGGTTGAGGAGTTCATGAGACATTCATTTGCGGCATATTACAGGTCACAGCTTGGATGCGAGCCGGATGAGACTTTGGTTCGCGTGCTGGCTAAGATGCGGCTTGAAGGAGCCATGGCGATACTGAACGAGGATGTAGATGTGGAGAAGAAAATGTATCTGACAGAAAAGATTGGCATTCATGCCACAGGCGGTACAGAAAAGTTGATAGAGAGTTTAAAGAAAGAGGTTCATCGATGATGAACCTCTTATTTTTATGAACATAACAAAACATGACAAATGTTATATTTTATGTAAACGCCGCGCGCAGCGCCTCTCATGTGTTTGCACAATTAAAAAGCAGGAGGAAATGAGAAAATGGTTAGCACACAGAACAATACAGTAAGCAGATCAAAGGTAGACATAACGGGAGTCCCGGAGACGATGCTCCAGACACTCTATGCCAGAGCGAAAGAATCAAGAAAACCGGATCATGCCATATACGATGGCAAGGCCATAGAGATAGTTGACAGCCTGGATTATGACTTTTCACTGGCGGACAAGGATCTGGCAATGGGAAGCGGAGTTATAGCGAGAACCATAGTGCTTGATAAGCTTGTATCAGAATTCCTGAAGAAGCACAAGGGTGCTGTGGTTGTGAATATCGCCTGTGGTCTTGACACCCGTTGCTATAGAAATGAGGGCAAATATAAAGACTGGTACAACATTGATCTCCCGGAGACCATGACTGTAAGGGCAAAGTTCCTGCAGGAGGACGGACCGGTGTACCAGATAGCGGAATCTGCCATGGACGACAAATGGGCTGACATGGTAGAGTATGCCGGTGAACCTGTGCTGGTCATCATAGAGGGGCTTACGATGTATCTCACAGAAGCTGATGTGAAGAAAATATTCGACATAATAGACAGGAAATTTACTCATGCTACGGTGCTCGTAGAGACTATGGCTCCGTTCATGGCAAAGCATATCAAGGAGAAATCCATCCATGAAAGCCATGCCAGGTTTTCCTGGGGCGTGTCAAATGGAAAGAAGCTGGCGGAGATCATACCGAAATACAGATACATAGAACAGCACAGTCTTGTAGAAGGAATGGCTGAGTTCATACCGGTATATAAAGTCATTGGCAAAATACCATTTGTCAGCAATATATCAAACAAGATAGTAGTGATGGAAAAGTGATAAAAAAGTGTTGACATAAAGTTAAAAGCCGTTTATGATGCAGTAAAATGCAAATGACTTGCAAATTCAAAAAAGAGGAATATTATGGCGAGGGAGTATAAAACGAGAATAAGTCAGGCTATAGAGGCATTTGCTGCAGAGAGGCAGGACAGAGGGTTTTGCGCGGCTGATGTAAGTGTGTATTTGGATGAGAATGGCATAGATGCGAATACAACAACTGTATATCGCAATCTTGACCGCATGGTTACCCAGGACAAATTGATAAAGTATCAGAGTGCTGATGGTGGTTCAAGTATGTATAGAATGGAAAAGGCTGATCATAGTTGTCACGAACACCTTCATATGCAGTGTGTTAAGTGCGGAAGAGTCATACATATTGACCGCGATACCATGAATCACATAGCTAAAGGAGTTCAGGAGAGGTATGGATTTATGATCGACTGTGACAGATCGTCGATATGTGGTATTTGCAAAGATTGTCAGAGGCGTTGTGGAGTCGCTGTAGTCTAAACTAAACGTGATTGTTACAGATGGGATTGTATCGTTACGGTCACAACGAAAACTATATATCCCCAAATTCCTACAATGAAAAGGAGGTGTGCAGAATGAGTAAAAAGAGAATAATGTCATGGATTCTTATAGTGTTCTTTGTATCGGGAGTACTTTTCTCTTACGGCTATATTGCGCGCAATGTGGAGCATGACTGTACGGGGCGGGAATGTCCTATATGTATGCATTTGCAGCAGGCTGCACAGTTCCTTTCAAATATAAAGACAATGTCAACTACGCCAGTGTTCCTGGCGTTCTTAAGTGTGTTCACACTTGGAGTTGTATTGGTGTATACCCACGAGTATTGTACCGATACGCTCGTTTCCCTGAAGGTGGAATTGCTGAATTGATTTAAAGTACGGATATTGACTGAGAATTGCGTCTGGAAATACATCTAAAGATAAGGGCGAATACTTATTATTGGTGTTTTTTGATCTAGAGGCAGTTTATTAAATTTACCCAATTATAGGCATCAAAATATGCCTGTCAATTTTATCAATCAATTCGGAGGTTTATTGATCATTATGAAAAATAGAATATTTGGCCTTGTTATGGCATCGGTACTTACTGTTTCAGCATTTTGTGGCTGCGGAGCATCAATGACGGCAGCAGATGCTGATCAGAAAGGGGGCAGTGTGCCTGAAAATGCGGCAAATGCTGCGGCGTACAGCATTGTATGTACGACTTTTCCTCAGTATGACTGGATCCGCAATATTATAGGCGGTGATTCCGACAAGTTTCAGCTTACTATGCTGCTCGATCAGGGGATGGATCTTCACAGTTATCAGCCAACTGCAGAGGATATAGCAAAGATAGCTGACGCAGATATGTTTGTGTATGTTGGCGGTGAGTCTGATGGCTGGGTGGATAGTGCCCTGAAAGAAGCGACTAATAAGGATATGAAGGTTGTAAATATGCTTGACGCTTTGGGAACTGCAGTCAAAGAGGAAGAGGTAGTTCCAGGCATGCAGGCAGAGGAAGAAGAGGGAGGAGAGGAAGGCCCGGAGTATGATGAACATGTATGGCTTTCACTCAAGAACGCAGTGGCGTTGACGAATGTGTTGGCGGATAATATCCAGGCACTTGATCCAGATAATAAATCTGATTACATGGAGAATGCAGGCAAGTACGTTGATGAACTCAATGATCTTGATGGAAGGTACGAACTAACAGTTTCTAAGGGAAAACGTCAGGCAATTCTGTTTGGCGACAGATTCCCTTTCCGATATATGGCGGATGATTATGGGCTTACTTACTATGCTGCATTTGTGGGATGCAGTGCTGAGTCGGAGGCAAGTTTTGAGACGATAACATTCCTTGCGCAGAAGGTGGATGAGTTAAAGCTTCCGGTTATTCTGACGATAGAGGGTGCAGATCAAAGTATAGCAGAGTCGATAAAGAAGACAACAGATTCGAAAAATCAGGAGATCCTGACGATGAATTCCATGCAGTCTGTGACTGCAAAGGCTGTAGCTGATGGTGAGACGTATCTGAACGTGATGGAAGATAACTTGAACGTACTTTCTCAGGCATTGAATTAATTGCTGAACAATAAAACAAATTTAGATTTATAGGAGAAAACAAATGTCATATATAACGTGCAAAGACCTGGCAGTCGGGTACGACGGAAGAGCAGTTGCGTCAGGTCTTAATTTCAGTATAGACAAGGGAGACTATCTCTGTATAGTTGGAGAGAACGGAGCGGGAAAGAGTACCTTGGTAAAAACTCTGCTTGGCCTGTTGAAACCGGTTTCAGGAGAGATAAAGTTTGGCGATGATCTGACATCGCGTGATATAGGCTATCTGCCGCAGCAGACACCTGTGCAGAAGGATTTCCCTGCGACTGTATGGGAGGTGGCTTTGTCGGGAACGCTGCCTAAGTGCGGAGCACGTCCTTTTTATGGCAGAAAGGAAAAGCAGCTTGCACAATCTCAACTTGAACGACTTGGAATATGGGATATACGCAGGAAATGTTACAGGCATTTGTCGGGAGGACAGCAGCAGCGCGTCCTTCTGGCGAGAGCCCTGTGTGCAACTGAGAATCTTCTTCTGCTTGATGAACCGGTAACTGGCCTTGATCCTGTCGCAACGGCACAGTTCTATCAGATGATACAGCAGTTAAATGAAAATGGTGTGGCAGTGATCATGATATCACATGATCTGAGGGCAATAGATTGCGCCAGACATGTGCTTCATATGAATCATGGGGGCTCGTTCTGGGGCAGCAGAGATGAATATAAGAACAGCAGATATTGGAACATCATTTCGGTAGAATATGAGAAAGGTGGTGGACAGAGTGCAGCTTGTTGATAAGTTAATTTACTATATGCAGTATCCATTTGTTAAGTATGCTCTTGTGGTTGGTATTCTTATAGCATTGTGTTCGTCACTTTTTGGTGCAACATTGGTTCTGAAAAGATTTTCATTTATTGGTGATGGCCTTTCTCATGTAGCATTTGGTGCAATGGCTATAGGCTCAGTCCTGAAACTGACAAACAACACGATCATAGTGATGCCGGTGACTGTGGCTGCTGCAATTCTCATACTTATGTCGGGACAAAATGCGAAGCTTAAGGGGGATGCCGCGATAGCTATGATGTCTGTCGGTGCTTTAGCCGTAGGTTATCTGATAATGAATGTATTTTCCACGTCAGCAAATGTATCGGGGGATGTGTGCTCTACGTTGTTTGGTTCAACCTCAATACTTACATTGACAATTGGAGAAGTGTGGCTGTGTATAGTTATGTCAATATGTGTAATAGCGTTTTTCTGTTTGTTCTACAACAGGATATTTGCAGTCACATTTGACGAGAGTTTTACCAGGGCAATCGGGAAAAATGCAGGGGCATATAATCTGGCGCTGGCGGTGATAATCGCTGTGATAATAGTGCTTGCAATGAATCTGGTGGGCTCCCTGCTCATCACGGCGCTTCTGGTATTCCCTGCACTTTCAGCAATGCGAGTTATGTATAGCTTCAGGTCGGTGGTATTATATTCGGCTGTATTGTCAGTTGTGGGAACTTTGGCTGGAATGTTGGTATCCATATTATTTTCAACACCGGTGGGTTCTACGATAGTTGCGTGTGATATGGTTATATTTGCTTTTAACAGTATAGCAGGGAAAGTGATGAGGAGATAAGAATATGTATATGAATAGAAATAGAAGAATGCATGGATGCAGACACAGATTTAAGCGATTGATTATGTCAATATTGGTGCTTAGTATGCTGCTGACTGTCACAGGCTGTGGTGGAGCATCTCAGACTGCGGGCAGTCGTTTGAACACACAGAATGCAGTGGATAAGGTGCTTAATCAGAAAACAGGCGATGGTGATGTGGAAAGTAAGTCGTCAGTGGGAGCCACAACAGAGACGACGACCACAACAGAGACGACGATCACAACAGAGATGCAAACCACGACAGAGACAGAATCCGCATCTGTAACTGGGGCAACATCAGAACCTACATATGGGCAGGTCGTGAATGGAGACAGCTCAGTTATAGCACAATACAAATCTGAGGGTGTGGATGTGGACCTCACTCTTATGGGAAAAGATCTTATATATGCAACTGTATATCAGATGATGTCAAAACCTGAGGAATATGAGGGCAAGACGATAAGGATAGAAGGAAAGTATTATGCATCCTATTATCCAATAACCGACAAATATTATAATTATTGTCTCATAGCCGACGCTCTGGCATGCTGCAGTCAGGGGCTTGAATTTGAACTTGGTGGAGGTGCAGTATATCCAGGCGATTACCCGGCGGACCAGAGTGAGGTGATCGTTACGGGAGTATTTGAAACCTACACAGAGGAGGCTGGACAGACATTTTATTACTGCAGGTTGAGAGATGCAGAATATCAACTGGTATCGACAGAGAATCAGTAGAGTATAAATTGCATAACATTTTTGGAATCCGGGCAGATCAAAGTGCCCGGATTTTTTGAGTAAAAAATATTCAGAATCAGGAGGAACATAGTTGCATCAAAACCAGGAATCACATAGAAAAATATGGCAAAATGACGCAAATATACTAAAAAGCATTAAAAATAGCTAAAAAATGATAAAATTACTTAAAAAAGAATTTGATATATTGTAAAAACTATGCTAATTTTGAATAAAGGTAAATATTCAGCCGTGCAGGATAAGAACAGCGGATTCGACATGCTTGCATGTAAGAATCAGGTGTTCTTATCCTGTGGTGACTCGAATAGAGTCACCGCCCCATACAATGAGCAAAATAGCTGCGCAGCAGCGAAAGAACACGGGAACCGTGCGGTTTTGCGAATGTATGGTCGGCTGAATACATTAAAATACACAGAAGGGATGTGATGAAGTGAAAGAGAAATACAAAGGCGTACAAAAACTCACAGACAATCCGTTCCTCAACCTCTATCATATAGATGCGGTTGACACGGTTGGAAAAGACTTCAATTATTACTTTGCTTCAAGGAATAAAGAGAACGACATCAAGATAAAGACCCACGATATAAAACCGGAAGGAATAGTTATATATGGAGTTAAGCTGGAAGATGAGCCGAAGCTGGTGCTCATAAGGCAGTACAGATACCCACTCGATGCATATATATATGAACTTCCTGCAGGACTGGTGGACGGAGATGAGACTCCGGCGCAGGCAGCAGTCAGGGAGATGAAGGAAGAGACAGGGCTTACCCTTGATGTATATGAGGGCGGAGAAGAACTCTACAGAAGGCCATTCTATATGGGCCCGGGATTTACGGATGAGATGAGCAGTGCTGTATTTGGAACGGTTACAGGAACACCAAATCTCGACAGCAAGGAGAGCACAGAGGACATACAGGTCATACTCGCAGACCGAGGTGAGGTTAGAAGAATCCTGTCAGAGGAACAGGTGTCGCTCAGAGGAGCATACCTCATGACACATTTTCTGGCTGAGGGAGATCCACTAGAATTCCTGAGAAAATAGGAAGCGCTGAGCAGTGATTGCTCAAACAGCAGAACGTTCATAAAAGGGCATACTAAATGAGAAAAAAGAAGGAGAAGTAGAAAGATGAGTTACAGAGACACATATGATTTTTGGATGACAGATGATTATTTCGATGAGGACACCAAGAAGGAGCTTGCAGCCATAGCTGATGATGAGGCTGAGATCGAGGACAGATTCTATCGTGATCTTGTATTTGGAACTGGTGGACTCAGAGGTGTGATAGGCGCGGGAACCAACAGAATGAACTTCTACACCGTCCGCAAGGCTACACAGGGTCTTGCAAACTTCATTGTGAAGCAGAATGCGCAGGACAAGGGCGTGGCAATAGCATACGATTCAAGAAAGTATTCTCCAGAGTTTGCAGCAGAAGCAGCTCTCTGCCTGTGTGCAAATGGAATCAAGTCATATCTCTTTGAGTCACTCAGACCTACACCTGAGCTTTCATATGCAGTCAGAAAGCTTGGATGTACAGCAGGTATAGTTATAACAGCCAGCCACAATCCACCAGAGTACAACGGTTACAAGGTATACTGGGAGGATGGCGCGCAGATCACAGCTCCAAAGGACAGAGAGATCATCGCAGAGGTTAAGGCTGTAACAGATTTCCATACAGTAAAGACCATGGATAAGCAGGAGGCACTTGACAAGGGCCTTCTCACTATCATAGGTGCCGAGATAGATGACGCGTATATGGAGGAACTCAAGAAGCAGATCATTCATCCTGAGATCATCAAGGAGCAGTCAGAGAACATCAAGATCGTATACACACCGTTCCACGGAACCGGTCTTGTACCTGTAAAGAGAGTCCTGTCCGAGCTTGGTTTCAAAAACGTATACATTGTTCCTGAGCAGGAGCTTCCAGACCCTGAGTTCACAACGCTTGAGTATCCAAACCCAGAGGATCCAAAGGCATTTGAGCTTGCCCTCAAGCTGGCAAAGGAGAAGAATGCGGACATAGTTCTCGCTACAGATCCTGATGCAGACCGTCTTGGAATATACGCACTCGATACAAAGACAGGCAAGTATATGCCATTTACAGGAAATATGTCAGGACTTATAATCGCTGAATACCAGTTCAGAGAGAGAACAAAATGCGGTCTCATGCCAAAGAATCCGGCCATGGTCAAGACTATTGTAACCACAAATATGGCTGATCCACTGGCTGCAGATTACAATGTCAACCTCATCGAGGTTCTAACAGGCTTCAAGTTCATCGGTGAGCAGATCAAGTTCTTCGAGCAGAATAATTCATACAATTTCGTAATGGGTATGGAGGAGAGCTACGGATGTCTCGTTGGAACATATGCAAGAGACAAGGATGCTCCGGTTGCAGTTATGTGTCTCTGCGAGGCTGCTGCATACTGCAAGAGCCAGGGAATCACTCTGTGGGATCACATGCTTGATCTCTATGAGAAGTACGGATATTACAAGGAAGGCCTCTACACAATAACGCTCAAGGGTGTTACAGGAGCAGAGAAGATCCGCAAGATCATGTCCTCACTCAGAGCTGAGTCACTTACTCAGATCGATACACTCAAAGTTCTCAAGGTTCGTGATTACGAGAAGAACACGATCACAGATCTTGCCACCGGAGAGGTCACAGAGTCAGGACTTCCACAGTCCAACGTTCTCTACTACGACCTTGAGGATGGCGCATGGGCATGTGTACGTCCATCAGGAACAGAGCCAAAGATCAAGCTGTACTACGGAATCAAGGGAACAAGCCTTGATGATGCAGATGCAAAGCTTGAAGCTCTCCAGACAGCACTTGTTGAGAAGCTCAACAAGCTGGCAGAGTAGCATAAGAATAATATATAGCAAATACAAAAAAGCGCCGTCTGGTCTGGTGACCGGACGGCGCTTTGCTGTCATTATACGATGACGTCGAACTGTATGTAGTCTCCCTGGTCGGTATTTACCGTGTCGAGATATATTTTACCATTGTACTTGTCGGTCAGTTTTTTCAGGTTGTAGAGACTGTAACCATGGCCATGTCCGTCTCCGGTTTTGGTGGTATATCCCGGTGAGAACATATTCTGGCGGAATTCGTTGGTTTTGACGGAACCCTTGTTTCTTGTTCTTATTTCTATCTGGTTCTGCCTGCTGTCCAGGTACAGATATGCAGTGCCAAATGGGGCGGTCGATTCAAGCGCATTATCGATCAGTATACCGATGATACTGATCAGTTCATACTCCGGCATTCGGCTCTTCAGATCCCTGGATGCCACCTGGACTACGAGCTCCTTCTGATCCTTCTGTGCTTCCGTGATCTTGCTGTACACAAATCCGGCTACAACGCTCAGGTTGATCTTGAGCAGATCACAAATGGCTTCTGTAAAGGAATAAAAAAGGTCGGTTATATTACAAGTCAATTGCAGAAAATATAATTCTTTTAGTTAATACCACCATAATAAAACGGCTGCAATATACATCTGCGCAACAAAGTGATATAAATTGCAAGATTAAATATTGAATTTAAAAACTGCTTAATATATTATACAAATAACAATAAATTAGCTAAAAATAGCCTAATAAAATGAACGGAAGATAAATTGTGGATAGATAAAAAAGGAAAAATCTGTGTGGCCTGTGAGGTCAGGAAAGGGGTAGAAGATGGACGCAAAGCAGAGATACGAGATGTGGCTTGGCAGCGATCAGGTAGATGATGTTACGAAGCAGGAGCTCGTAAACATAAAGGATAATGAAGCGGAGATTGAAGATAGATTTTACACAAACCTTGAGTTTGGAACAGGTGGACTTCGAGGCGTGATGGGAGCGGGAACGAACCGCATGAACATTTACACGGTTCGCATGGCAACACAGGGAATTGCTAACTACCTGGCGAAGATCGGAATATCAGAGCCGTCGGCAGCTATAGCATTTGACAACAGAAACAATGCTTCGCTGTATGCGCTTGAAACTGCTCTCTGCCTGTGTGCAAATGGCGTGAAGGTGTATCTGTTTGATGCGCTCCGTCCGACACCGGAGCTTTCATTTGCAGTGAGACATCTGCACTGCAATATCGGCGTGAATATAACGGCAAGCCACAATCCAAAGGAATACAACGGATATAAGGTTTACTGGGATGATGGAGCCCAGATCGTATCTCCTCAGGATAAGGAGATCATTGCAGAGGTCAACAATATAGAAGATTTCTCCATGGTTAAGACTATGGACAAGGACGCTGCAATAGATGCAGGACTGTTGAATGTGATCGGTCAGGAGATCGATGACGCATATATAGGAGAGCTTCACAAGCTTGTCATGAATCCGGAGGAGATTCAGAAGGCGGGAGATCTGAAGATCGTATATTCTCCGCTTCACGGAACAGGCCTTAAGCCTGTTACAAGAGTTCTCAGCGAACTTGGTTTCAAGGATGTACATGTCGTTGAGGAACAGGCTGTTCAAGATGGTAATTTCCCAACTGTGAAATCTCCAAATCCTGAGGGCGCAGAGGCGTATGCCCTGAGTCTTGAGCTGGCGAAGAAGGTCGGCGGCGAGCTGATTCTTGTCACAGACCCTGATGCTGACAGACTCGGAATGTATGGATATGACAGCAAGAATAATGAATATAAAGAATTTACGGGCAATATGTTCGGTGCGATCCTCTGTGATTACGTGCTGATGCAGAGATCCCAGAGCGGAAGACTGCCTGAGAATCCGGCGATTGTAACTACGGTTGTTATCACCAATATGGTCAAGGAGATATGTAAGAAGTACGACACTTTCTGTGACTGCAACAACCTGATCGGATTTAAGAATATAGCATCGAGAATGAGGGCTTATGAGCAGACAGGTGAACACAATTATGTGTTCGGGCTTGAAGATACATTTGGATGTCTGCCTGGTACATATGCAAGGGACAAGGACTCGGTTGGAACGCTGATGCTTCTCTGTGAGGCTGCGGCATACTACAAGAACCGTGGCATGACTCTGTGGGACAGAATGGTTGAATTGTGGCAGGAATATGGTTACTACAAAGAGAAGGTTCAGACCATGAAGTTTGACGGACGCGAGGGTGCTGCAAAGATACAGTCAATGATACAGACGCTGAGAGATAATCCGGTGCAGAAGGTCGGAACTTACAGCGTGGAGAAGATCTACGACTACAAGCTTGGAACAGAGACAGACGCAGCGACAGGCAAGTCCGAGGCGGCGGTGCTTCCAAAGTCCAACATGATATATTATCAGCTTGCGGATGGCGCATGGTTCCTTGTGAGACCTTCAGGCACAGAGCCGAAGATCAAGTTCTATCTCGGGGTAAAGGGAAACTCACAGGAGGATGCGGCAGAGCAGCTTGACGAGCTTGCAGCAAATGTGAAGGCGATGTTCTCATAAAACGGGATGATTGGTAAGAAACGAAATGGCTGGCAAATAAATGTCAGCAGAAAATAGGTTCTAAGATCGCGGTCGCGACTAAAAATAATTACAAGATGGAGGTAAAAAAGATGGGTTACATGGACGAATACAAGTTCTGGCTTGAGTCAGACTGCTTTGATGAGAAGACCAAGGAAGAGCTTAGAAGTATCGCAGATGATGACAAAGAGATCCAGGACAGATTCTACAAGAATCTGAAATTTGGAACCGGCGGAATGCGCGGAATCATGGGTGCTGGAACCAACAGAATGAATATATATACAGTTACAAAGGCTACACAGGGCCTTGCAGAATACATACTTGAGGTTGGCCCTGAGGCTGCTAAGAGAGGTGTAGTAATTGCACATGACTGCCGAAATATGTCAGCAGAGTTCACAGAGGCATCAGCTCTGTGCCTCAATGCAAATGGCATAAAGACTTATGTGTTTGATGCACTCCGCCCTACACCGGAGCTTTCATTTGCAGTGAGAGAGCTTGGATGTATAGCCGGAATCGTGGTAACAGCAAGCCACAATCCACCTGAGTACAACGGCTACAAGGTGTACTGGGAGGACGGCAGCCAGATCGTATCCCCTCAGGATCAGGATATCCTGAAGCATGTGGCGGATGTAGAGAGATACGAGGATGTCAAGACCATGGACAAGTACAAGGCGGTTGCAGACGGTCTGTTCTGTATGGTTCCTGCAAGTGTTGATGAGAACTATTATCAGGCGCTCATAAAGCAGACCATCCACGGCGACATAATTCCGAAGGTTGCAGACGATATCAAGATAGTATACACACCACTTCATGGAACAGGAAATGTACCTGTAAGGGAAGTGCTCAAGAGACTTGGCTTCAAGCACGTATATGTTGTAGAGGAGCAGACTGTTCCTGACGGGGACTTCAGTACAGTCAAGTCACCAAATCCGGAGGAACCATCAGCATTTGCCATGGGAATAGAACTGGCAAAGAAGGTTGATGCGGACGTTATCATGGCCACAGATCCTGATGCAGACAGACTTGGAATATACGTCAAGGACAGCACGGGAATCTGGAAGGACACGGAATTTGCAGATGATCCGGCATATCCATATGTCCGATTCAATGCCAATATGACAGGTGCCCTGATAGCAGAATATGTATGCCGCGAGCAGAAGGCAGTCGGCAAGCTGCCGGCAAACGGAGCTATCTGTAACACGGTTGTCAGCACCAATCTTACAAAGGCGATAGCAGAGAATTACAAACTGAAATATATAGAGACACTCACCGGATTCAAGTACATAGGTGAGCAGATACTTCTCTTTGAGAAGAACAACACATACAAGTTCATCTTCGGAATGGAGGAGAGCTTTGGATGTTTGGTAGGAGACTACACTCGTGACAAGGACGCCTGCGCAGCCGTTGTCATTTTATGTGAAATAGCAGCATTTTATAAGCTGCAGGGAGAAACCATCTGTAATGCCATGGAAGAGGTTTACCGCAAATATGGCTATTACTTTGAAGGTGCGTTTGGGATAACTCTAAAGGGTGTAGATGGTGCAGCACAGATTAAGGAGATGATGGAGAACTTCAGAAACCATCCACTTACGACCTTTGCAGGTATCAAGGTTATCGGCATGAGGGACTATGTGAGCGGAATCCGCAAGCCGCTTGATGGCGAGGAGGAGAATATGGGCCTTCCAAAGTCGAACGTGCTGTACTATGAGCTGGAAAATAATGCGTGGTTCGCGGTTAGGCCTTCCGGAAATGAACCAAAGATCAAATTCTACTTTGGCGTGAATGAAAACAGCCTAAAAAATGCCATGTCAAAGATAGACGAGATGAAAGCATGTGTGCAGGAGCTTGTTAAATAAACAATCACAAAGTATGGCAGAATTTACTGCCGAAAAATAAAAACATTCCTTCCATATACTACAAAAATTAACATACGAATGCACTTTCCAGCCAATGCGCTGAACAAGAGGGATCTCGGCTTTGAGGCTGAGGTCCCTTTTGTGAAAGTAAAATATAGTTAAAAATGCTAAAAACCTGTTTAAAAATTAACTAAAAAATGCTACAATGTATAAAGTAACGGCAGTGTGTGGCAAACGCGTATAGGAGTAGTATAGGAGATTATATGCCAGAAAAAGAAATAGAAAAAGAAATAAAAAAAGAGAGAGAAATAGAAAAGAAAAATATAAAAAGTATCGCTGGACATATCATCGATGAGAAAACCGATGAAAAAGAGAAACGAGAGCCGGAGAGCGTCTTGGATGTGGATGAGCATATGTCTGAGAAACAGAAACTCAGCCTTATGAACAAACAGCAGAAAAAGGAATACATACTGGAGTATTATGCTCCGAAGGCTCTATTTGCACTTGTTGTTGTTGGCATAGTTGTATTCCTTGTCGTAAAACATTTTACGGCGGAATCTGCTGCACTCAACATCCTTGCGGTCAACACTACACAACAGGAATCTGCGGCGAATGACAAGGCATATTATGAGGAATTCCTCAGTGAAAATGGCCTTGATGCGGAGAAGGAATATGTCAGCATAAGTACAGGGATCGGCGTATCAACTGATCCGAATGATGCCATGAGTCAGGATAGTCTACAGCTTATACAGAACAAATTCATGGCGAATGCGGTGGACGTGTTCTTTGCCGACACAGACCTTGTCATGAGTTTTGGAGAGTTCGGATATATGCAGGATCTTGATAAGGTGCTGACTGATGAACTGAAAGAAAAGTATAAAGATTCGTTTGTGTATGCAACGGTTATTGAAACGGGAGAGAAGATACCTGTCGGAATAAAGATCGGTGATAATTCCTGGGTGAAGGATACCGGTTGGTATGAAATGGATGTTGCAGTGGGATTTGGTGAGAATGCCAAGAATATGGATCTTGCACTTGAATTTCTTGAATACATAAGCAGAGAGTGATACCCATAAATAAAACGAGGAGACTATAGATACATATGAGCATAAGATATGATGAGGCAAACAGAATATTTGAACTTGATACGAGAAACACGAGTTACCGGATCGGAATCGTCGATGAAGAGGGGTTTGTCGGACATATATATTATGGACAGAAGATTCGTCCGCAGAAATGTGATCAGTTTTTGAGAACGTGTGAGGCTCCTTTTGTTCCGTCCAAGAATAACAGGGAGAGATGTTCATTTATGGATACATTTCCGACAGAGTATTCCGGAAATGGAATAGGAGACTACAGGGAGAGTTGTATTGCAGTAAAGACTGCAAATGGCAGCAGAACCGTTGATCTGAAATTTGTGGATTACGATATTGTAAATGGAAAACCGGGGATTAGTGGCCTTCCGGCATCATTTGCGGGAGAAGAGGAGGTTCAGACTCTCGTTGTCCATATGATGGATGGGGGATGTGGCATTGATGTTGACCTGATATATTCTGTGTTTGAGGATGAGGATGTTATAACCAGAAGTGTGAGCGTGAAAAATGCAGGTGATAAGGATATCAGGCTCACAAAGGTATATTCTGCATGTATAGACATGGATGACGAGGATTTTGAGATGCTTACTCTTCATGGCTCATGGGCCAGGGAGAGACAGATCGATAGACGCCCGATAGCTTATGGCAAGCAGAGTGTAAGCTCTCTCCGCGGTGAGTCATCCCACCAGGACCATCCGTTTATGGCATGGATGACAAAGGGGACAGATCAGACTACGGGTGATGTATATGGAATGCATTTTGTGTACTCGGGTAACTTCATCGCACAGATAGAGAAATCACAGTTTGATTCCGTACGCGCAGTCATGGGCATACATTCAGAGGGATTTGAGTGGTGGCTCACGCCTGGAGAGACGTTTACAGCGCCTGAGGTTGTGCTTACATACAGCCATGATGGACTTGGACAGATGACTAGAAATCTTCATGATTTTTACAGATGCCACATGATAAGGAGCAGATATCTTCACCAGAAGAGACCTGTCCTCATCAACAACTGGGAGGCTACATATTTTGACTTTGATACCGATAAGCTCCTTGCGATAGCAAAGAGTGCGGCAGAACATGGAATAGAGATGCTGGTCATGGATGACGGCTGGTTTGGACATAGAAATGATGATGCCACAAGTCTTGGAGACTGGTTTGTAAATGAAAACAAGATCAAGGGCGGTTTGAAACATCTTGTCGATGAGGTGAATAAGCTGGGACTGAAATTTGGAATATGGATGGAGCCTGAAATGATTTCCCCTGATTCTGAACTTTACAGAAAGCATCCCGACTGGGCGTTTGCGGTTCCGGAGAGAACGGCTACATTATCGCGAAATCAGTATGTGCTTGATCTCTCGAGAAAAGAAGTTAGAGACTACGTGTATGAATGTGTGCATAACGTGATCTCATCAGCAAATATTGAGTATGTTAAGTGGGATATGAACAGACAGCTCACGGATATCGGCAGCGTAGAATTCACCGGAGACAGGCAGGGAGAATTGGCTCACAGGTATGTGCTTGGAGTATATGAGCTGCAAGAGCGCCTTGTTAACGATTTCCCAGATCTTTTGCTTGAGAACTGCTCGGGCGGTGGTGCAAGATTTGACCCTGGCATGCTTTACTACAGTCCGCAGATATGGTGCTCCGATGACACGGATGCCATAGAGAGACTTTCTATACAGGAGGGAACGGAACTGATATATCCGCTTTCGACCATGGGCGCCCATGTGTCGGATTGCCCTAATCACACAGTTGGAAGGAGTACACCTTTTATGACCAGGGCACATGTGGCTCTGGCGGGAACATTTGGCTATGAACTCGATATCACAAAAATAAGTGAAGAAGAACGTGCGATGATCCCTGAGCAGGTGTCTATGTATCATAAATATAATGATCTTGTAAGGGAGGGTGATTATTATAGGGTTGCATCGTACAGGGAAAATGGACTGTATGATTGCTGGATGGTTGTTGCAAAGGATAAGAGTGAGGCGTTGGTGACTTACGTTCAGGTGCTTGGAAGACCTAACGTACACAGTAGAAAGATAAAACTTTTAGGGCTTGACGTGGCTGCAGATTACAGACTTGACGGAACGGAGAAAGTGTATGGGGGAGATCTCCTCATGAATGCCGGAATGCTCATTGAAACTATGCGTGGAGATTATATGAGCAGACTGTATCACTTTGTACTTGACAATAGTTTAACCTAAAAATAAAATAAAAATTAAGTTATTTAACCACGTGAAAAAATAAAGTGAGAAGGACTAGTTATGGCAAAATCAGTAAAATTGGGAGACATAGCTGCCATTGTTGGCGTGAGTACCGTGACGGTCTCAAAGGCACTTTCAGATCAGAAGGGTGTCAGCGAGGAACTCAGAGCACAGATCAAACAGTTGGCAGATGAGATGGGATACCAGTCACCATCTGAGATCAGAAAGAAGACGGCAAAGAAAAAGTATAATATTGGTGTTCTCATTCAAGAGATATACCTTGGAAAGTATCCGTCGTTCTATTGGCAGTTATATCAGGTACTTAACAAAAAGGCGGTGGCAAGAGGCTGCTTTACTATGCTGGAGTTTGTTTCCAGAGATAGTGTATTGAACGCTGAGATGCCTATGCTCTTGGAGGACGACAAGGTTGATGGAATAGTTGTTGTAGGTTCCATGGGTAAGGAATACCTGGAAAAGCTGGAGAAGACAGCCAAGGTTCCTGTAGAATATGTGGATTACTATGACAATTCGAGACCGATAGACACGGTTATAGCAAACAGTTTCTATGGAAGCTATATGCTGACTAATTATCTGTATGATATGGGACATAGAGATATTGCATATGTTGGCACGATAGGTTCAACGAACAGTATAACTGACAGATATTTGGGCTATATAAAGTCTTTGTTGGAGCATGATATTCCGCTCAGAGAAGACTGGGTTATTCCGGACAGAGATGTGAAGACGGGTCAGTTTGACGAGGAGAACTGTTTTAAACTTCCAAAGAATATGCCTACAGCGTTTGTGTGCAACTGTGATCTTGCGGCAGCTACGCTCATAAAGATACTCAATGCTGCGGGCTACAGAGTTCCTGAGGATGTGTCCGTTGTGGGGTTTGATAATTACATGTATCCTGGAAGCTGCGATATAGGCGTGACCACATACGAGATCAATATGCAGGAGATGGCAGAGAGAACCATGCATAAGATTATAAAAAAGATATCCAACGAAAAATATACTGATGGCATATTTGTCGTGGATGGACGAATCGTGGTAAAGGATAGCGTTGCCAGAATAGAACGATAATGGAACGATAATAAAACTACATATCAATTGTAATGCAAATCGGAAATAGACACCGGTGCAGCCTGCTTGAAAGACAGCGGAGTTGTACCGGTGTCTTTTTTGAACAGATTTATAAAATGGTTTGTGTTCTCGATTCCAACCTGGGATCCGACCTCGTGGACGGACAGATCTGTTGTGAGAAGGAGCCTTTTGGCGGCATCGATCCTGCGACTGTTGAGATAGCGCATAGGTGATTCACCGAAGTGAAATGAAAATTCTCTACATATCCTGTATCTGCTGATCCTGTAAGTTGCCTCGAGGTCATCAAGCGACATTGGTTCGGCGTAGTTTGTATCCATCTGATTCTTTACCGATAAAAGATAAGAAGGCACACAATCCATCTTCTTGGATGAGTTTTCAATAAATACACATAATTCGGTCAGGATATCATTAAACCATTTGGAAATTCTGAAAATATCGGTGGCAGACAACTCCCCCTGGAGTCTGCTTATCAGTGAAAGATGACTCCAGAGTACAGAGGCTCCGGCAGAGTCCTTTTTATAATATATGGATTCGGGGAGAAACTCGTGATACAGGCGAAGTGGAGCTCCGAGGATGAATGCATCGTAGAAACGACACTTGCCGTTCGTGGCGTATGTTATTTCTGATCCTGCCTCAAAAAGCGCGGCTGTATTCTTGGAATATGATGATTTGCTGCTGCCCGATGTTACTGTAAGAGTTCCTTCATATATATAGAAGAAATGGTAACACGGAATGAAAGAGAAGGTATAACTGCATGAATAAGCAAAAGAAATATCGCCGTTGGCCAGAAGATGAATCAGGCCATCGTTAATCATTGATTCTTCATATGTAAAGAACGCACTGTGGAATCTTGCGTTCTCAATATCTTTCTGAATATTGTAACCTGACAGTACAGTGCAGGAAATTAATTCTTTAGCTAACATGTAAACCACCTCCTATCCATAATAATACAATTATTAAACAATCATCACAAGCTAAAAGCGATATAAATTAGTGACTAATTAGCTAAAAAAACAATAAAATGCTAATTAAAGATAAAAATATATAGATAAAATGTCTATACGATATTGAAAAAAAATAACGATAATGGTAAAATTAACGAAAAGTACAAAATACTGTGATTAAAAACAAAATTGAGTGATGACTAAAAAGTAAATTAATGTATACTTAATATAAAGTTAAAAACAAAGAAGGTTTTAAGGAGGACAAAACTATGAAATCAAAGCGTATTGCATGTATCGCAATGGCTGGTCTTATGGCAGCATCACTTGCAGGTTGTGGAGGCTCAGACAGCGATAACAAGGACACAACAGAGGCAACAAAGGCTGCCACAGAGGCAGCAGGAAGTGATTCAGCAGATGACACAACAGCTGATGCTGAGGGAATCAAGTCATATGCAGACATCCAGTTAGGAACAGACTTCACAGATCTTTCAGCGGAGATCAAGTTCTACAACAACAGAACTGATATGGACTCAGATGACTACGGCGGAAAGAACTGGAAGCAGTATCTTGAGGACTTCAACAAGGAGTATCCAAACATCAAGGTTGATGTTATCACAGATACAAACTATGCAGATGATGCTCTTACACATCTTCAGTCAGGAAACTACGAGACAGTAATGTGTATCCCAGCAGTTGACATGGCAGACCTTTCAACATATTTCATGTCATTTGGCGATTATGATACAATGAGCAGTCTTGTAAATTACTCAAACAGATGGCTGTATCAGGGTCAGGTATATGGTGTACCTCTTGCAGCTACAACACAGGGTATCGTATACAACAAGAAGGTATTTGCTGATGCAGGTGTGACAGACGTACCTAAGACACCAGAGGAGTTCATCGCAGCTCTTAAGGCTATCAAGGAGAAGAATCCAAAGTGCATCCCACTTTACACAAACTATGTAGCAGGCTGGACAATGGGAGCCTGGGATGATTATATCTCGATCACAGCAACAGGCGATGCTACATACAAGAACCAGAAGTTAGCCCATACAAAGGATCCATTCAAGAACTATGGCGACGATACACATGCTTATGCAGTATATAAGATCCTTTACGATGCAGTATCACAGGGACTTACTGAGGATGATTACTCAACAACAGATTGGGAGTCATGTAAGGGAATGATCAACAACGGCGAGATCGGATGTATGGTGCTTGGTTCATGGGCATACCCACAGATGGAAGCAGGCGGACCTAACGCAGACGATATAGGATACATTCCTTTCCCTATCTCAGTAAATGGTAAGCAGTACGCTTCATCAGGTGCAGATTACTGCTACGGTATCAACGTAAACGCTTCAGATGATGAGAAACAGGCAGCTCTTGTATTTGTTAAGTGGATGACAGAGAAGTCAGGATATGCTTACAACGAGGATTCACTTGCAATTGTTCCTGGTTCAGAGTCAAAGATCTCATTCGACGGTGTTGACTTCGTTGCAGACGAGGCAGCTCTTGAGGGCGAGGAGGATTACCTCAACCAGCTCAACTCAGAGTCAGAGCTTAACGTAAGCAATGGTGGTAACGACAAGATCCAGGCCATCATCGAGCATGCTGCAAACGGCGACATGTCATTCGACGATATCATGGCTGAGTGGAACCAGAAGTGGTCAGATGCTCAGGAGTCATTAGGAATCGAAGTTACTGAGAAGTAATAAAGATTTCAATATAAATAAGTAAGAATAAGCTACAGACCGGGGCGGGGGTTGCCCGCCCCGGTTTATTTTGAGAAAAATGTCATCAAACGAGTATTTGATGACAGGCTACCAGCAGTGTAGCTCATGATTATAAAAAGGCGGTGGAATGAGTATGGCTAACAAAAAACAATCCGGCTTTGGTAAATGGGCGTCAAGCAGGAAGGGGCAGCAGGTTATAATATGCGCAGCCTTCGCAATTATCCCATTGCTTTTGCTATTAGTATTTACATATATACCATTCGGAGAGATGGTTAAATTTAGTTTCTACAAGATGAAATATACGACGCCTGTAGAAAAGAGAGAATTCGTAGGATTAGCAAATTATATCGATGTGTTCACAAGAAAAGACTGTTTCGGTGCATTAAAGCTCAGTTTGTATTACATCGTAGGAGCACTTGTACAGTTAGTGCTTGCACTTTTCCTTGCAACTCTTCTGAGTTTCAAAGTAAAAGGTGGTAACCTTTTCAAGGGATTTATTTTCTTCCCTTATCTTATCAGTGGTATCGCTGTAGGTTTCATTTTCAAATTCTTCTTCACAAGAGGATTCGTGTTTGACTCAATCCTTCAGTTGTGTGGATTTAGCTTAGACAACCTTCCATACTGGCTCAAAGACCAGAGTGTCAACAACTGGACACTGGTTTCAACCTCGGTCTGGAGATACCTTGGACAGATGATGGTTCTCTTCATTGGAGCTATCATGTCGGTAGATGCAGAACTTTATGAGGCGGCAGAGCTTGATGGTGCAAATAAATTCCAGCAGTTTAGATATATCATACTGCCAAGTATCAAGACAATCGTTACATTAAATGTAATTTTAGCGATAACAGGATCACTCAGTGCTTTCGAGCAGCCTTTCGTTATCACAACAGGTGCAAACGGAACAGGTACTTACTTCATCATTATGAACAAGATAGCACATACAAGCCAGAAGGTCGGTCTTGCTTCAGCAATGGCCGTTGTACTTCTCCTTATCATACTTATATGTGCTGCGCTTCAGAAGCTGTTCTTTGAGTACATCTTCAAGGATTCAAGCTCAGATGATGAGAGTTATAAGGCAAAGAAGCTTCGCAAGAAACAGGAGAGAGATACCAAGAAATACGTGAAGCAGATGGCTGCTTCTGCGAAGGGGGGCAAGTAACATGGCAAGAGGAAAGACAGATGTGCCAGGCATAGCACCAATAAAAGAAAAACGAACCGTTGGATATTATGTAAGAGGTTTCCTCAAGTACTTTGTACTCATATTCTTCTCACTGTGTGCGGTTGTACCTCTTATATCATGTGTTACAACAGCTTTCAAGACAACAGATGAGTATAAGGCTACTTCAGTAATGGAACTTCCTGAAAGCTTTCTGAACTTCAGCAACTTTGTAAAGGCATTCACGACTGCCAACATGGGACGTGCATTCCTCAACTCAGTAATAGTCATGGTATGCGTACTTATCGTGTCAGTTGTAATAGGAACACAGCTTGCATATGTGCTTAACAGATTCAAGTTCCCGGGAAACGGCTTTATCAGAACACTTTTCCTTGTGGCATCATTGCTCCCTGCAGTTGCTATGCAGGTTACAGTCTACAACATCATGGGTGGTCTGAGATTCATAGATCACTTATATGGTTACATTATCATGAGCTGTGGTACAGATGTTATCTCGATCTACATCTTTATACAGTTTATGGAGAACATATCAGTATCTCTTGACGAGTCAGCTATCGTGGATGGTGCATCATACTGGACCATCTACTGGAAGATCATACTTCCACTTCTCAAGCCGGCTATCGTTACTGCTTGTATACTGAAAGGCGTTGTAATCTATAACGAGTACTACGCTGCAAACCTTTACCTCATAAGCCCGGAGATCAAGACAATGGCTATCTCACTTTACAAGTTCGTAGGACCTATGGGCAGCCAGTACAACCTGATATGTGCAGGTGTTATCATATCGATCATACCGGCACTTATAGTATTCATCTGCTGTCAGAAACAGATCTACAGTGGTATTACACAGGGTGCTGTAAAGGGTTAATAATTTATTAGAAGAAGAGAGTTCATGAATATGAGAAATGAAATTCAAAAAGAATTAATAGATGCTATCATCCCATTCTGGGAGGCCCTGAGGGATGATGAGTACGGCGGATTTTATGGGTATATGGATTATGACCTCAACCTTGATAAAAAGGCTGAGAAGGGTTGTATTCTTAACAGTAGAATTACCTGGTTCTTCGCAAGTGCGTATAAGGCACTCAAGGACCCGAAGCTTCTAGATGAGGCTGCTCATGGATATGAATTTCTGAAAGAATATTGTATAGACAGGGAATATGGCGGAATATATTGGTCCATGAATTACGATGGTTCACCCAAAGATACGACAAAACACACCTACAATCAGGCATTTAGTATATATGCCTTATCCGCCTATTACGAAGCTTCCGGCGATTCGGAAGCTTTGGACCTGGCCCTGCAGCTTTTCCATACAATAGAAGAGAAATGTACTGACGAAGGTGGCTATCTCGAGGCATTTACAAGAGAGTTCAAGCCAGAGTCAAATGATAAGCTTTCTGAGAATGGTGTTCTCGCAGAGAGAACAATGAACACACTGCTCCATGCACTTGAGGCTTACACAGAACTTTATAAGGTATCCAAGGATTCCAAGGTAAAGGAGCGCCTGAAATGGCTGCTCGATGTATTTGCTGATAAGGTATACAATCCGGAGCTTAAGAGACAGGAAGTGTTCTTTGATAAGGATTATAACTCTCTGATCGATCTGTACTCATACGGACATGACATTGAGACATCATGGCTCCTGGATAGGGCGACCGAGGTGCTTGGAGAGGCAGAGTACACAGAGAAGATTACAAAGATAACAGATATCCTTGCAGAGCAGATATATGAGCTTGCTTTCGATGGACATTCAGTTCTGACAGAATGTGAAAAGGGCGTGCCATACACGGTAAGAGTATGGTGGGTTCAGGCGGAATCAATAGTAGGATTTATAAATGCTTATCAAAAGTCGGGTGATAAGAAGTATTACGAGGCTGCCGAGAAAGTCTGGGAGTACATAAAGGAATATTTTATCGACAAGAGACCGGGATCAGAGTGGTTCTGGGATCTGAATGCAGATGGAACACCGAGAGTCGGACGTCCTATAGTTGAGCCATGGAAGTGCCCATACCACAACGGCAGAATGTGCCTTGAGATTATGAGCAGACTCGCTGACGGCAAGTAGATAGCGTTCAATTGCTTTCAAATTATAAGGAGAATGCCTAAATGATGAATGAGAAATATTATGTAGAGCTTGACAAACTGAACAAGCTTCTTGAGAGAAAGAATAAGAAGACAGATTTCTATAATGGAATCTATGACAGATATGAGTACCCTGTACTCACAAGAGAGATGATACCTCTCACATGGAGATATGACTTAAACCCTGAGACAAATCCATACTTCATTGAGCGTCTCGGAGTTAACGCTGTCATGAACTCAGGTGCAATCTACCTGAACGGCAAGTATTATCTTGTCGCAAGAATAGAGGGAAATGACAGAAAGTCATTCTTCGGCGTAGCTGAGAGTGACAACGGTATCGATGGATTCCGTTTCTGGGATTATCCAATCCTTCTGGATGATGTATGTCCTGAGGAAACAAATGTATATGATATGAGACTGACACAGCACGAGGATGGATGGATCTACGGTGTGTTCTGTTCAGAGAGCAAGGATACAACTGTAAATGACCTCTCAGCAGCAGTTGCAGCAGCAGGTATCGTGAGAACAAAGGATTTAAAGCACTGGGAGCGCCTTGACAACCTCAAGACTCTTCGTTCCCCACAGCAGAGAAATGTTGTACTTCACCCTGAATTTGTGGATGGCAAGTACGCATTCTATACACGTCCAATGGATGATTTCATCGAGACAGGAAGCGGCAGCGGAATAGGATTCGGTCTCTGTGATGATATAGAGCATGCGGTTATAGACGAGGAGAAGATGACAAGTCTTCGTAAGTACCACACTATAACAGAGGCAAAGAACGGTGCAGGTGCACCTCCTATAAAGACAGACAAGGGCTGGATCCACATCGCACATGGTGTGAGAAACACAGCTGCCGGTCTTAGATATGTACTCTACGCATTTGCAACAGACCTCAATGATCCTTCAAAGGTTATCGCTGAGCCATCAGGAATGCTCATCGGACCTCGTGGTGAGGAGAGAGTCGGCGATGTATCCAACGTTGTATTCACAAATGGCGCCATCGTAAACGAGAACAACGAAGTGTTCATCTACTACGCATCAAGCGATACAAGAATGCATGTTGCAACAACAACAGTTGACAGACTTATCGATTATGTATTCAACACACCATCTGATCCGGGAAGAAGTGTAGAGTGCGTAGCACAGAGATGTGAGCTTATCAAGAAGAACCTGGAGTTTCTTAAGAATACAGACAAGTAAGAAAGTATAATATATGGGCTGCCAGATGAAACAGCACGTTGGTTAGTATGCCCTTTGCCTGTGCAGATACCATATAACGTGATAATAAAATAAAAAATCCGGCTAAGATGCCGGAAGAAAGAGGTACTTATGTCAGAAGTAAAAATGTTCAGCGAGCCTGTGCCAAACGTGCCATGGCAGGACAGACCGGCAAATGACAATCATGACGCTCCAATCTGGAGATATACAGAGAATCCTATAATAGGAAGAAATCCGGCAAAGGGTGTTGCAAGAATATTCAATAGTGCAGTAGTTCCATTTGATGGAAAGTTTGTTGGAGTATTCAGAGGTGAGCAGGTGAATGGAATTCCATACATCTACCTCGGAGAGAGCGAGGATGCTATCCACTGGAATATCAGCGAGGAGAAGATCAAGTTTGTTGATGAGAACGGTGAAGAGTTCATGCCTATATACGCATATGATCCAAGACTTGTAAAGGTAGAGGATACATATTATGCAATCTGGTGCCAGGATTTCTATGGTGCAGCGATAGGCATCGCAAAGTCAAAGGATCTCAAGACATTTGTGAGAATCGAGAACCCATTCCTTCCATTTAACAGAAATGCAGTTCTCTTCCCAAGAAAGATCAACGGTAATTTCGTGATGCTGTCACGCCCAAGTGACAGTGGACACACACCATTTGGTGATATATTCGTAAGTGAGAGTCCTGATATGGTTTACTGGGGTAAGCACAGACATGTCATGGGCAAGAGCAGCGAGTGGTGGGAGTCACTCAAGATTGGCGGCGGTGCAGCCCCTATTGAGACTTCTGAAGGATGGCTGTTATTCTACCATGGAGTAGCGGGAACATGTAACGGTTATGTATACTCAATCGGTGGAGCAATCCTTGATATCGACAACCCATCGATCGTTAAGTATCGTTGTGAGAACTTCCTTCTCACACCAGAAGAGTGGTACGAGGAGCGTGGATTTGTTCCTAATGTATGCTTCCCATGTGCTACTATTCACGACAGCGAGTCTGGAAAGATCGCCATTTACTACGGTGCGGCTGACAGCTATGTTGGCCTTGCATTCACAAAGCTTGATGAGATCGTAGATTATATCAAGTCACACAGTGTGGTAACAACTTCTGATACCGAGATCGGTAGAAGATAGTTAGTTATAGATCGCTATGAGCCCCTACTCATACGCGGCAATTGTATTATTTTTTTCTCATTTCCCAAGGCGGTGCCCGCCGCCTTCGGGGCCCCTCTAAAAAGAAATGTAATGGCAGGTGATTGCCAAAACTTTTAGACTATGACAGCCTGGCAGTAAGCCGGGCTGAATTTGGTTCTGAGAGCTTTGGCAATCATATGACAGATTTTGGATCTAATAAGCCGGGAAAAGGACTCTGATGTATAGAAAAAGGCAACAGATGCAATAAAATAACAGTGGCATACATTATCATGGAAATGACGAGTGAAGAAGTCATAGTCAATGTAAAAATATGATTCCTTCAACGTCTTATATAGAACAGGCAATTGGGGAATGGTGTAATCAGTAACAGGTGTACATATTCGACATTGTCATGGTTCGGACATTTGAGCCCGCCGGTACTTAGATGGCGCGTTAGCGGCATCTTAGTATCCGCTGCAGGGCGAAACGAGCGGGAGCGTTCCGAGCCAGACAAGTCGGATGTGTACACCGTACGGATATGCACACAATTGCCGTACGTCAAAAGGAGGAAAATGACAATGAACAAGGAAATACTTTTTTTAAATCCCGTGTTTACGCACAATATCTGGGGCGGTACAAAGCTCAGAGAAGAATACGGATATGATGTTGAGGGCGATGATATAGGTGAGTGCTGGGGAGTTGCGGCACATGAGAATGGCAACTGTACAGTGAAAAATGGCGAGTTTGCAGGTCAGACGCTTGCCGACTTATGGGACAGCCACAGAGAGCTGTTTGGCGGCATAGACGGTGTCAGATTCCCACTGCTTATAAAGATAATCGATGCAAAAGATGATCTGAGTATTCAGGTGCATCCGGACGATGCATACGCAGCAGAACATGAGAATGGTTCATTTGGCAAGATGGAGTGCTGGTATATTCTTGACTGCAAGGAAGATTCAACACTTGTAATTGGTCATAATGCAAGGACAAAGGAAGAATTATGTGATATGATCGAAGGTAAGAAATGGAAGGAATTTATCAGAGAGATCCCTGTTAAGAAGGGGGATTTCATTCAGATAGATCCCGGTACAGTACACGCGATCAAAGGAGGAATTACACTTCTCGAGACACAGCAGAACAGTGACATCACATACAGAGTTTATGATTATGACAGACTGAGCAATGGAAAGCCTAGAGATCTGCACGTAAAGCAGAGCATAGATGTTATAACAGTTCCTGCAAAGCCGGTTGAGGACAGCGTTATAAGTGTAAAGGCAGATAAGGCAAATGAACTCTGTGAGCTTATAAGCTGTAAGTATTACACAGTATACAAGCTGGATGTTGAGGGAAAGGCAGAGCTGAATGTGGGCGACAAGCCATTCCTTATCATGTCTGTAGTTGCGGGAAGTGGAACAGTGGATGGAAACACTATAAAGAAGGGGGATCACTTTATCCTGCCAAACGGATACAGCAACCCAGTGTTTGAGGGTAATATGGAGATCGTAGCATCCACAGTCAGCAAGTAAGATCCTGCCTTTGGAAGAGAATGTCAAGGGGGATAGTTATGAAGAGAAAGACGATAGGTGTTCTGGTAGGCGGAATCACGGATGATTTTACGAGGCTGCTCTGTCATGGGGTTATAGAGAGAGCAAAGACACTTGATGTCAATATAGTTGTTATTCCGGGTAAGTTCCTTGACCGGGAATACCCAGAAACGTCAGATATATATTATGAATATCAGTACCAGACACTGTTTTCCTATGCTACAAAGGAGAATCTGGACGGCGTTATTGTTGCATCGAGTTGTATTGGCTGCTTTGCAACCAAGGAGCGTATCAGCGAATTTATGAAAAGATATCTGCAGATGCCGTGCGTGATAGTGGCTGCAGATGAGCCGGATCAGATTTGTGTCAGATATGACAATGGAGCAGGCATAAGAGAAGGACTCAATTACATGATCGAGGAACTTGGTTATACAAGAATAGGCATGATAGGCGGTCCGGACTCCAATTATGATGCAAAGGAGAGAAGGAGAACCTACATTGAGGTGCTTGAGGCTCATGGAATAGAGTTTGATCCGGGACTTTATGTGGAGGGCAATCTTACATCGGAATCAAAAGAGGTTTTCAGAGATATTCTGGACAGAAATCCGGATATGCAGGGAGTGTTCTGTGTGAATGATTCCTGTGCATCTGGTTTTTATGAAGAACTTAAGGCGAGAGATATTCTGCCGGGAAGAGATATATCAGTCATGGGTTACGATGATATTGAGTGGGCTACACAGATATATCCGACGCTCTCGACTGTGCGTGCAGACGCGGGAAAACTTGGCTCAGAGGCTGTAAATCTTATGGTCAGGCTCATTGATGGCAAGCAGGTTGAGAGTAAGATACTTCCTACTGAGTTTATCAGAAGAGATTCATTCTGTAAAAAAGGCGGATCAAGAAAACGTAGTAAGAATGTCATTGAGGGATATCTCTCAATGAACCATATGCTCTCAGAGCAGTGGGAAGAGCGGAATAAGACTCAGTTCAAGATGAAGACATTTATCCAGAAGGTCTTGAGCTTTGACAGAGGCAACGACAGAAGTTATGGAGAGATTCTTGGCACCATGGACTGGCTGGACATAGAGAATGCATTTATATTCTTATATAAAGAGCCAATAATACATCTGATCGGTGAGCCATTTGAACTGCCTGACCAGTTATATCTCAAGACTAAGGATCTTAAAGAGAAGGTCAGCAGTGTGATCACTGTGAACCAGAAGGTGTCATCATCAAATCTTTATGATTTTGAGAGCCTCGGTGTGGAAGGAGCTGGAATATATGTACTCTTGCCGCTGTATTCCAACGAAATACTCTATGGAGTCCTTCTGTGTGATCTCACGGAAGGAGTTCTGGTGAATGGGGAGTTTCTTGGAAACCAGGTCTCAGCTGCTGTCAAGATGATCAATCTGCTCAAGACGAACGAGGAGATCATGAAGCGCCTTGAGGAGAGTATGGCGATCCTGCAAAAAAACAACATTATGCTTGACAATCTGTCAAAACAGGATCCCCTTACAGGAATCATGAACAGACGAGGTTTCTTTGACAGATCATTACAGCTGCTCAAGGAATGTGAGGAGCAGAAAAGGACGGCTACGGTATTCTACGCTGATATGAACAGTCTCAAGATCATCAATGACAGATATGGACATGATGAGGGTGATTTCTCTCTTAAAACCATAGGAGATATTCTGATCAAATCTGTAGGCGATAATGGAATCGTAGGCAGAATAGGTGGAGACGAGTATTGCTGTCTTGTACTCGGCCTTAAGGACTCTGACGCTGCAGATGCATTTGCTGAGGAAGTATACAGTTCATTTGAGAAGTTTAATGAGCACTGTGATAAGCCTTATAAAGTGAGTGTATCGCTTGGAAACTGTCAGATCGTAGAATATAACAAGAAAGGTCTTCAGAATGCCATGACTATGGCAGATGAGAAGCTGTATGAGGTGAAGAAGTACAGGAAGAAGGATGTTGTTAAGGTTAAAAATTGATAATTTATATAATAAATAAAAGGTATGATCAGGTTGCGTTGAGTGCAGCTTGATCATACCTTTTTTTGTAAAATCTATGCTCCCAGAAAAAATGTCTAAAATGTATAAATACAGAAAAAATATCTAATAATACTCGTGTGATGCATATTGTGCATGGAGGTGTTGTTGAGATGAAAAGAAATGATCATGGATGGAAACTGGTTTCGGATTCCGGCTGCAGTCTGCTCGTGCCGGATGGACCGGATGGACTGGCTGGAATAGATTATGCTGAGGTTCCGTTTGTAATATCTGTTGATAACACAGATTATATAGACGAACCGGGTATAGATATAGAGAAGATGCTTGAACATATTGCAAATTGCCGGTCAGGCGGAAGAACTAGCTGCCCTTCACCCCATGCGTGGCTTGAGGCGTGGGGGGATGCGGAAAATGTTATCGCATTTACGTTGTCAGCTGCATTGTCGGGAAGTTACAACAGCGCCATAGCTGCAAGACATATGGCGCTTGAGAAATATCCGGACAGGAATATTGCGGTGATAAACACATGTGGTGCCGGGGGGCTCCCGGAACAGCTGACAAATATAATATATGAAGGTATTCATGAAGGTGATTCATTTGATGCCATAGTAAGTGCTGCCGACAAAGCAGTGAGGGAGACGCAGGTAATGTTTGCCTTGGGGAGTCTGGACAACCTGATAAAGGCGGGCAGATTAAATAAGCTTGTGGGTTATGCGGCTCATAGATTCAATATATCCGCAATAGGTGTGGCATCACCTGGTGGACGAATTGAACTCAGACACAAATTCAGAGGTATGAAGAAGACATATGATAAGCTGATAGATACTCTCCGGGAGACGGGATTTGCAGGGGGAGAGCTGGTCATAAGCCACTGTATGAATGAGGAGGGAGCAGAAAAGCTGGGGCATCTTATCAAGGCTGAATGGCTCGACACGGATGTGAGCGTCGTACCTGCAAGCGGGCTGTGCAGCTATTATATGGGAAAAGATGGGCTGATAATAACATATCATGAGTAGACTGCTGCACGGATAAATTATATAAAATGCTTGAAATAGACAAAATAATGAAAAATAATGGAAGGCTGCCGCACCTTCTATTATTTTTTGTGTATTAACCTATTGACATAGTAGGTAAATGGGAATATCCTATTTTTGCGAGTCAGATATTGACTTATTACGCCCAAAAATGGCGGATGAGGGTGATGACTGGAATGACCGTGTATTTGCGGCTGGAATGTGATCACACTCATATGTAAGGAGGATTTACAGATATGGTGATTTCTTCAAAGGGAGAATATGCCCTGAGGGTCATGGCAGACCTTGCCATAAACCACGACGGCAGATTCATTCCGTTAAAAGAAATAGTTCAGAAAGAGGAACTGTCCCAGAAGTATCTGGAGAGTATAATGCGCATGCTGTCCAAGGCAAATCTGATAGAGGCAGCCAGTGGACATGGTGGCGGCTACAGACTCAAAAAAGCCCCTGAGGAATATACACTGTGGGAGATACTTGAACTCACGGAAGGTGGACTTGCTCCGGTGGCATGCATGAAGAACAGCGCAATGACCTGTGACAGATCCGGACAGTGCTACACTTTGCCGATATGGCAGGGACTGGCGGAGTTGATACAGGATTATTTCCAGGGTAAGACACTGGCGGATATAGCCAGAAATGTGGAATGAGCAGAGTAATTTGATACAAGCAAAAAGATAATTAAAGCGGGACAATTGAATCGCCGGATATAGAAGTGATAAAGCAATTGCCGGGCTTGGTATAAAAGGAGGCAGACTGATGTCAGATAAAAAATTATTGGAAGTTAAGAATTTACATGTTGATGTTGAGGATAAACAGATCCTTCACGGTGTGAACCTGGAGATCGGTAAGGGTGAGACACATGTACTTATGGGACCTAATGGAACCGGAAAGTCAACCCTTGGATATGCACTTATGGGCAATCCTAGATATACAGTCAGAGAGGGCGAGATATGGTTTGATGGTAAGAACATCACAGAAGAGGCTGTCAATGAGCGTGCAAAGGCAGGAATATTCCTCTCATTCCAGAATCCTCTAGAGGTGCCTGGTGTGACACTCAGCTCATTTATAAGAAATGCCCTTGAGCAGAAGACCGGCAAGAGAATCCGTCTCTGGGATTTCAAGAAGGAGCTTGAGAGAACCATGGAGATCCTTCAGATGGATCCATCTTATGCGGAGAGAGACCTGAATGTGGGATTTTCAGGTGGTGAGAAGAAGAAGGCAGAGATACTTCAGCTTCTGATGCTCAAGCCATCACTGGCAATCCTTGACGAGACAGATTCAGGACTTGACGTTGATGCAGTCCGTACAGTATCAGCAGGTATCGAGGAATACCAGAAGAACTGCAAGGGAAGTCTGCTTATCATCACACACAGCACCAAGATCCTTGAGTCACTCACCGTTGACTACACACATGTCATGGTTGAGGGCAAGATCATAGAGACTGGTGACGCATCACTTGTGGACAAGATCAACGAGTCTGGATTTGCAGAGTATGAAAGGATATAGAAGATGAAGGAAAAGACATATGTAGAGGACATAGACAGAAATATATATGACTTCAAGTATGATGACAAAGATGCCTATAAGCTTAAAGCTGGTCTCACACCTGAGATAGTTGAGCAGCTTTCAAAGGAGAAACATGATCCGGCATGGATGCAGAATTTCAGACTTGAGTCTTTACAGATATACAACAATATGCAGGTGCCTGACTGGGGCCCATCCATCGAGGGACTGGATATTGACAATATAGTTACTTACGTAAGACCAAATACCAAGATGAAGGGCAGCTGGGATGAAGTTCCTGAGGATATCAAGGATACATTTGAGAGACTTGGAATCCCTCAGGCTGAGAGAAAATCCCTTGCGGGAGTTGGTGCACAGTACGATTCAGAACTCGTATATCACAATGTCCGCCAGGAGGTTGCGGACATGGGAGTTGTGTACACTGATATGGAGAGTGCACTCACAGGTGAGTATGCAGACATGGTGCAGAAGCATTTCATGAAGCTTGTCACCCCTCATGATCACAAATTTGCAGCACTTCACGGAGCTGTGTGGTCAGGCGGTTCATTTGTATATGTGCCACCTGGAGTAAAGGTTGAGATCCCGCTTCAGTCATACTTCAGACTTAATGCAGCGGGCGCGGGTCAGTTTGAGCACACACTCATCATAGTAGATGAGGGAGCGGACCTCCACTTTATAGAGGGCTGTTCAGCACCGAAGTACAATGTGGCGAACCTTCACGCAGGCTGTGTGGAGTTGTTTGTCGGCAAGAACGCAAAGCTCAGATATTCAACCATAGAGAACTGGTCCAAGAACATGTACAACCTGAACACCAAGAGAGCTCGAGTTGAAGAGGGTGGAACCATCGAGTGGGTATCGGGTTCATTTGGATCACATGTGTCATACCTTTACCCGATGAGCGTGCTCAAGGGCAAGGGCGCCAGGATGGAGTTCACCGGAGTTACATTTGCCGGTAAGGGACAGAACCTTGACACAGGAGCGAAGGTAGTTCATGCGGCACCTGACACAAGCTCATATATCAACACAAAGTCTATCTCCAAGGACGGGGGTATAAGCACATTCCGTTCATCAGTTGTAGTGACAAAGGAGGCTGAGAACTCCAAGGCAGCAGTTTCCTGCCAGTCACTTATGCTTGATTCGATATCACGTTCGGACACCATACCGGCCATGGATATCAGAACCAAGAAGGTAAATGTGGGACATGAGGCACAGATAGGAAGCATCAGTGACGAGGCTGTGTTCTACCTGATGTCCAGAGGAATGAGTGAAGAAGACGCGAGAGCATGTATCGTCAGTGGATTTGCAGACAATGTATCGAAGGAGCTGCCGCTTGAGTATGCTCTTGAGATGAACAACCTCATCCGTCTTGAGATGAAGGGCAGCATAGGTTAAGGAGGTGCGGTGACATGGAGAACAATAACGAGATGAAGATCAACAAGCTCCCGGCAAAGACATGGTACTGGCTTCGCATGAACGACACAGCACTTAACTGGAATCCGGACATGACGGGATGCAGTGTGAAGATAGATGGCGGCAAGGAAGCTGATAAGCAGGCTTCTGATTTCGATGGAATAGAGACTGGTGCAGGAAGAGATGCGGACGTACTCTTCGCACAGCAGGCAGCAGGAAGTGTACTCGTTGCGGACGAGACCAATAAAGGTCAGACAGTGCACGTGCTGATAAATGGAACCGGGGCAAATGGCAGCAGCGGTTATGCTTACGTGCAGGCAGATGCAGGTTCAGACATGACAGTCATAGAGACATTTGGCGAGAATGCGGAGGGCGGCAGCCTGGCATTCCGTACGCGTTTTAATATAGAGAAGGACGCACACATACGTCTTGTACAGATATTTATGCAGGGTGAGAACACGACCATACTCAACGACGTGGGAAGTGAGTGTGCGGAGAATGGGCAGCTAGATGTGCTTCAGATATTTATCGGCAAGGGCAATCTGTACAACGGCGTGAGAACTGAGCTTATCGGTAAGCGTGCTTCAACCAACATGGATATAGGTTACCTTGGCCAGAAGAAGCAGGTCATAGATATCAACCTTGTGGTTAACCATATAGGCAAGAAGACCAACTGCAACATACAGGTGGATGGAACACTTAAGGATGCTGCGGAGAAGATATTCAGAGGTTCGATAGATTTCAAGACAGGTTCATCGGATTCGAAGGGCGCTGAGACTGAGAATGTACTGCTGCTCGGCGATGATGTGGTGAACAAGACTATTCCGCTTATCCTCTGTGCAGAGGAGAATGTGGAGGGGTCACATGGAGCGACCATCGGTGAGCTTGACGAGGATACTTTATTCTACTTCGCGTCAAGGGGAATCGATATGGAGACAGCCGAGGACATGATGACCAAGGGCAAGATGGAGGTTCTCTACCGCAAGATCCAGGACGAGAACACAGAGAAGCTGGTGGAGAAGCAGCTTGCGGAGGTAATGGAATATGACAGACAGGAATTATAGAGAGGATTTTCCTCTGTTGAGAAACAATGACACAGCTTATATAGACAATGCGGCCACAGCGCAGAAGCCACAGGTGGTCATAGACGCTGAGAGAGAGTTCTATGAGAAGAGCAATGCGAATCCACTCAGAGGATTCTATCCGCTCAGCCTTGAGGCGACAGAGAAGTATGAGAGTGCCAGAAAGGTAGTCAGGGACTTCATTCACGCTGACTCTGAGAAGGAGATAATCTTCACCAGGAATACCACAGAGAGCCTTAACCTTGTGGCATACAGCTACGCGCTGAATAACCTTAAGGCTGGTGACGAGATAGCAGTCACCATCATGGAGCACCACAGCAACATGCTTCCATGGCAGATGGCGGCCAGAGTCACAGGTGCAACTCTCAGATATCTCGACTGTGAGAAGGATGGAACGCTGACTGACGAGACCATCAATTCCGGAATCAACGAGCACACAAAGCTGCTTGCTGTCGGACATGTGTCAAATGTTCTTGGATGTGTGAATCCGGTCAGAAAGATGGCTGACAGGGCGCACAGCTTTGGCGCGGTTGTCGTTGTCGATGGCGCGCAGAGTACACCGCATATGACTATAGATGTGCATGAGCTTGGCGCTGATTTCTTTGCATTCTCAGGCCACAAGCTGATGGGACCTATGGGAATAGGAGTGTTATACGGAAGACAGGAACTGCTTGACGCGATGCCTCCATTCATGTCAGGTGGAGAGATGATAGATTCGGTTTCAAGAGATGGCGCTGTATATGCGGAATTGCCTCACAAGTTTGAGGCTGGTACAGTCAATGCGGCTGGAGCTGCGGGACTTGCGGCTGCTATAGGCTACATCAAAGAGGTTGGATTTGACTATATAGAAAAGAGAGAGCTGGAGCTCACGACCCGTGCCATGGAGGGACTTGCAAAGCTTCCTCATGTGCATGTCATCGGTTCAGATAAGCCGGAGAACCACACCGGAATAGTGGCGTTCACCATAGACAATGTACATCCGCATGATGTCAGCGAGATCATGGCTGCGGATGGAATAGATGTGAGGGCTGGACATCACTGTGCACAGCCACTGCTTGTACACCTTGGCGTGTACAATACGACAAGGGCAAGTTTTATGTTCTACAATACAGATGAAGAGGTAGATGCATTTGTGGAGAGTGTCGCAAATGTGAGAAGGAGAATGGGATATGCAGAATAATATTCAAAACAGGAATTTTTATAATGAGATCCTTACAGAGCACAATATGAGACCTGAATTCAAATATGATCTTCCTGCTGCAAATGTTGTGCTGGAGGGTGTAAATCCCAACTGCGGTGATGACATCTGGCTTAAACTGAAGGTTGAGAACGGAGTCATCGAGGATGGATCATTCGTGGGAGACGGATGTGCTATATCCCAGGCGTCGGCAGATATAATGCTTGGAATGATCATAGGAAAGACCAAGGAGGAGGCCTTGAAGCTTGGGCAGCTCTTTCTGAAGATGATACAGGGAGAGGCTACAGACGAGGAGATAGACCAGCTTGAGGAGGCATCAGCGCTCAAGGATATAGCGCACATGCCGGCCAGAGTAAAGTGTGCGGTCCTCGGATGGCACACCCTTGAAGAAGCGTTGAAGAATATATCATAAGGGTGGATTCCTTATGATATATTCTTTATCTGCATCTTAACTATAGGCATGATATACTTCACTTGAATGTGTGAAAGCGGGCGCCGCTGGTAAGATCTATGTCGTTTGTGACATAAGGTGTACTGGTGGCGCTTTCTTTAAAATAATCCAAAAGGGATTGATACATATGAAAAAAATAAATATACAAAAAAGCAAAAAAAATAAAGGGTGTAAATGTAAGGACATTATAAAAAATGTGCTGTTGATGCTGGTGATGATAGCCATAGGGGTTGGATTGTGTCTGATAATAAAGACAACATTTACTACAGACATATTGATACCGGCCGTCATGGTGTTTTCGGTATTTTTGATATCGGTGTTCACTGACGGATATGTGTATGGAATACTGGCATCTGTAGTCAGTGTGATAATAGTGAATTTTGCATTTACATTTCCGTATTTCAAGATAGATTTCCTGATACCTGAAAATATCACATCGGCGATAATCATGATAGCCATAGCGTTTATAACCTGTGGTTTTACAAGTAAGATAAAGCATCAGGAAATGCTCAAGAAAGAAAGTGAGATGGAGAAAATGAGGGCGAACCTGCTGCGTGCAGTGTCGCATGATTTTCGAACTCCGCTTACCACCATTTACGGGGCCAGCTCGGCACTTATAGAGAGTGGCAGCGAATTTACGGATGAGCAGAAGGAGAAGATGCTCAGGGGAATACAACAGGATTCCCAGTGGCTGTATCGTATGGTTGAGAATCTGCTGTCCGTAACGAGGCTGGACGGAGACATTAATCTCATAAAGGCCCCGATAGCCCTGGATGAGCTGATAGATTCGGTGCTTATCAAATTTGCAAAGAGATATCCTGATCAGGAGGTAGAAGTCGATCTGCCCGATGAGCTGGTCATCATACCAATGGATGCAATTCTCATAGAGCAGGTTATCATCAATATCCTTGAGAATGCAGTACAGCATGCAGAGGGAATGAAGAATCTGGCATTGAATGTGAAATGCAATGGCGACAGGGTTGTGTTTGAGGTACAGGATGATGGCGATGGAATACCGGAGGATAGGTTGAAACACCTGTTTGATGGAAGCCTTCTGGGGGACAGCTCTGATGAGGTGTCCGCGGACTGCAGGCCGAGAAGAAATGCTGGAATAGGTCTGTCGGTATGTGCGACCATCATAAAAGCACATGGAGGAGATATAAGTGCATACAATTCCGCGGAAGGTGGTGCAGTATTCAGGTTTACACTGAAGATAGAGGAGGTTACGGATGAGCAATAACAAATACAAAGTCTTGATAATAGAAGATGAACAAAATATCAACAACCTGCTGGATACCCTGATGCAGGCAAATGGTTATCAGACGATCATAGCCACATCCTGCGGGAGTGGACTTATGATGTATGCGTCTCATAGGCCTGACATAGTTATACTTGATCTCGGACTCCCGGATAAGGATGGTATATCGTTCCTCACAGAGATAAGAAAGACGGATTTCACGCCGGTCATAGTTCTCTCGGCGAGATCTGATGAGAAGGATAAGGTGGAGGCTCTCAATCTGGGTGCAAATGATTATGTTACAAAACCATTTGGTTCGGAGGAGCTGGTTGCCAGGGTCAGATCTGCACTCCGCACAGTGCTTTACCAGGCACATGACAGTGAACTGCCGACAGGGAAATTCCAGACTGGGGATCTGCTCATAGACTATGAGGCCAGACGAGTGTTCATAGGGGATGAGGAGATCAAGCTGACTCAGACTGAGTACAACATAGTCGATCTTCTGTCCAGACATCCGGGCAAGATGCTTACATACAGTTTTATAGTCAAGGAGGTCTGGGGCTACAATGACATGGGAAGCACCAAGAGACTTCAGGTCAATATGGCGAATATAAGAAAGAAGTTCGGAGTGAAGCCGGGCAAGAAGAGTTTTATCATCAATGAGCTGGGCGTGGGATACAGGATGTGTGATGATGAGTGACAGATAATGGAATAAGACGAGAAGCCGGGGATACAATAAGTGGATTGTATATCCGGCTTTTCGCCTTTTTATACAAAATAATAGGGAATTTTGCGAGATTGACAAAAAAATGCGTATAATTCATAATTGTGATATGGTGTATTAAAAAGGGAAGGTTATGTTTTAAGGAAAAAGGAGGAACTTTATGAAAAGAAGTAACAGGTTTATGGCGGTCATTGCGGTGATCCTTGCATTTGCATTGACATTTACAGGTGTCAGCATTCCGGTAAATGCGTCGGCCACATCAACCGTCAAGAGTATCACGGTGAAGAATCTTCCAAGTAATACTCTTACACTCAAGGCGAGGAAAACATTTACACTGAAGACAAATACGACTTCAGGCAATCTGAAATTCTCAACAAGCAATAAAAAGATCGTGACAGTATCTTCTACAGGTAAGATAAAAGCAGTGAAAAAGGGTAGTGCAAATATCACGATCTCTCTCAAGTCAAATGCGAAGATCAAGAAGGTGGTGAAGGTCACAGTCGGACAGCCGGCCACAAGAGTCAAGGTGAACAAATCTGCGCTGACGATCAAGAAGGGCAGGTCGGCAGTGATAAAGGCGACAGTAGGACCTAACACAACCAGCAATAAGAAGGTTATCTGGAAGAGTAGCAATTCCAAGATCGCAAAGGTAAGTGCTACAGGCAGGGTCACAGCGGTAAAAGGCGGAACAGTGACTATCACAGCAGTGGCTGCTGACGGTTCAGGAAAGAAAGCAGTCTGCAAGGTAACAGTAAAGGCACCGATAACATCATTAAAATTCAGCAAAATAAGTGGAAGGCTGTATGTAGGCAAAACGATGCAGCTCAGCCCAGTTATAAAGCCGGCATATGCAACCAATAAGAAATGTGCATGGAGTTCTTCAAATGATAAGGTAGCCATGGTAAATTCTGAAGGAAAAGTATATGCAGCTGCTACAGGAACAGCGGTGATAACAGCGAAGGCTACAGATGGCACAGGTAAGAAGGCGACATACAAAGTCACAGTTGCGAAAGCGAACACCATAGCATCTGCAACTGTCAGTGACCCACAAACTGTGCAGGTTACATTATCGGGAAGTCAGAAACTTCCGGCTTCCAGTTTTGTTGTAAAGGCGAGCACGGTACTGAATGGAACATATAACTATACCATTCCATTGGACGGCGTGACGACAAAGGACAATAAAACATACACCATAGCGCTGAGAAGAGGATGCTCATTAAGCGATTATGTGAGAGTCTGTGTCTATGTAGATGGACTGTATGGCACAGGTAAGTCAAGTATTGAGACATATTATTCCAAGGATCATTCAAATAGAAGGGTTTATATGACTTATGAACTTGAACAGAATGAGTCATTCAGCAGAGAATTTACAGTGGATCGCGCAAGAGGAATATGTAAAATTACTGTAGACAAGCTCCCTGATGGTGTGAAATATGCAATAAAAACGGATGGAAGTAACGCGATCAGTTTCAGTGGAACAGTGAGAAAGACAGGAACAACGAAAACAACAATTAAGTCTGTTGATGAGCTGGGGGATATAGTTACATACATAATCACATGGAATGTCAGCAGTTCGTCGGTGATCGCGGCGTATTATATACCTCAATACGGCATGATAGGCACGGATGATAAATATTATTCAGTAAGTGTGAAGCCTGCATCTGTCGCAGGCGGTTCAGGGAAATACACTTATAGCATAGACGGGGATGACTATGGCTTGAGTGTTGATATAACAGGAAGGGTCACAGGAAAAATTTATCAGGAGGGAACATATAACCTGAAGGTAAAGATAACGGATGACAACGATACGAAGATCAGCACCACAGTTAACTGTGAGATAAATGCTAAAAAGGCGATCAAGGTTGAGGGGTATGTTAAGGATATAAATGGAAATAACCTGAACGGGGTATCGATCAAGTTCTACAATCAGGATAAAGCAACTCCTTATAAGCTTGCGTGGAATGGTGCTACATCAAGAAATGATGGCTCATATTCGATGGATCTGTTCCCTGGTACATACGAAGTGGTAATATCCATAAGAGATGACAGCACATATCTGTATAATCAGAAATTTGACAAGTCTGAGACTGGCAGAAACTTTGTATCAGATGTATTAAAACTTACTGTAAATCCTGACAATGCCAAGTATTCTGTTGATGATATCGGAGCATGGTATGATGAATATGACAGACAATGCGGTACAAATGGGTATGTTTATCTTGTTCCAGGAACATCATATACACTTAAGGCCAAAGGAATGGGTAAGCGAGGAGTGATAACTGCAAAGGTAGACAGAAAGGCAGTTTCAGTCACAGCAAAAATGTCTGAGGATGTGATCGAGATTGGCGATAAAACATCATTTTATGCGGAAAAAGAAGAGTTATACAAATTTGTTCCAAAAACCACGGGCACATATTACTTCTATTCAATTTCGACAGGAGATCCGTATGGATATCTGTATGATGAGAACAGAAAAGAGCTGGCAGCAGTGGATGATGTAAATCACGATCTGTCAACTAATAAAAATGATTTTTGCATGAGTTATAAATGTGTTGCGGGCAAGGCATATTATATATCCGTAAGCAGATATTCGTCGAATGTATATATATCAAAAACTAACCCGAAATCGGGTAATTAACTATTGGGGGGGTAAGTTAAAATAAGAGGGACTGTATGAAAAGGTACAGAAAGATATGGCATTTGTTGCGGTGCTCCTTGCTTTCGCGCTGACATTTACGAGTGTCAGCGTGCCGGCAGAAGCAGCGACAACGAGTGTAAAGAGTATTACAGTGAAGAAGGTGATCACAGTAACGGTCGGACAGCCGGTGACAGGCGTGAAGCTGAGCAAGACATCGCTGATCGTGGTCAAGGGTAAGACCGCTGCACTTAAGGCTACGGTCACTCCAGCAAAGGTCAGCAACAAGAAAACTGTATATATCTTCCGTTTCTCCGTGATCGGGTGAATAAGTTAATTTAAAAATGTGGACAGGCTGTCGCCTGACTTATAGATTAAGTCGGGTGACAGCCTTTTTGTATACAAAAACACATAATCCCTATTGACATAGTAGGAAATAAGTTGTATACTCCAACACGTTGACAGATAATTACTACATATCAGATAGGATATGTGTGGATTGATGATGAAATCCATTGAACAGAGCGAGGTTCAATAGACAGGAGGTGGACACATGCAACAGGTGTTGTGCTTTGGAGATTCCAATACATGGGGATACAATCCTGAGAATGGGGAGAGATTTCCCTGGGGAATCAGATGGACCAGTATATTGCAGCAGAAGCTGGCAAATAAAGATATAAGGATCATAGAGGAAGGCCTCTGTGGAAGAACAACAGTGTTCGAGGATCCACTGAGACAGGGAAGAAAGGGCGTGTCGCTGTTCCCAACTCTGCTGGAGACACACAAACCGGAGAATATAGTGATCATGCTTGGAACAAATGACTGTAAGACAGTGTTCTCGGCATCGCCGGATGTGATAGGCAAGGGAATACGGAGACTGCTCATTCAGGCAAAACAGTATTCAGCGGACAGCAGGATACTTCTCGTATCGCCGATACATTTGGGCGAGCAGGTGTGGAAGGATGAATTTGATTCTGAGTTCTCACCGGAATCCGTTGAGGTGTCAAGAAAACTCACAGATGTGTACAGGAAGATAGCCGATGAGTTTGGCGTGGACTTCCTGGCGGCATCATCTGTGGCGGACAGCAGCGAGGCAGATCAGGAACATATGAATCCTGAAGGCCACGCGGCACTGGCGGGAGCGATAGAGGAAAAGATTTATCAGATGGCCTGTTAAGAATTATATAGAAAATAATGTACAGTATATAAAGATAGTAAAGAATCAAGAAAGAACATAGAGACTTGAAAAAAGTAAAAAAAGAAAGGAAACAAAATCATGGCAAAGATAGCATCACAGTTAACAGAACTTATAGGAAACACTCCACTTCTGCAGCTCACAAATTATGAGAAGGAGCTTGGACTCAAGGCACACATCGTTGCAAAGCTTGAGTATTTCAACCCGCTTGGCTCAGTGAAGGATCGTGTGGCAGCAGCCATGATCGAGCAGGGAATAAAGGATGGCCTCATCAATCAGGAGACAGTCATCATCGAGCCTACATCAGGCAATACAGGAATCGGACTTGCATTTGTATCAGCAGCAAAGGGCCTTCACCTGATACTCACCATGCCGGACACCATGAGCGTTGAGCGTAGAAAGATCGTGTCAGCTCTCGGTGCTGAGATCGTGTTAACACCGGGCAGAGAGGGAATGAAGGGAGCCATCGCCAAGGCAAATGAGCTCAAAGAGCAGTACGGCAATGCATTCATCCCACAGCAGTTTGAGAACAAGGCAAATCCAGCTATCCACAAGAAGACAACGGCGGAGGAGATCTGGAGAGATACAGACGGAAAGGTTGATGCATTTGTATCAGCAGTAGGAACAGGCGGAACAGCTACAGGAACAGGAAGCGGACTCAAGGAGCACAATCCAAATGTCAAGCTGATTGCAGTTGAGCCTGCTGATTCACCGGTTCTCTCAGGCGGAGCACCTGGCCCACACAAGATCCAGGGAATCGGAGCCGGATTTATACCTGGCGTCATGGATCTGAGCATCGTGGACGAGATCATCAGAATCCAGAACGATGACGCATTTGACACAGCGAGAAAAATAGCAAAGACAGATGGTGTATTGGTTGGAATATCCGCAGGTGCGGCACTCTATGCGGCAACTGAGCTTGCAAAGAGACCTGAGTACGAGGGCAAGACTATTGTGGTTCTTTTCCCGGATACAGGAGAGAGATACCTCTCAACATCACTGTTTAACCTGTAATTAGGAGAAAAATATGAGACTTGGGAAAAGAGTATTGCTTCTGTCCATGGCGGCGGTGCTGGCGATAGGTGCTGCCGGCTGTGGCGGGAAGAAGGATGATGTTATCACAATTACAAATGTTTCGTATGACCCGACGAGGGAGCTGTATGAGCGATACAATGACATGTTCGAACAGTATTACAAAGAGCAGTACGGACAGGACATCAAGGTCATCCAGTCTCATGGAGGCTCCGGTTCACAGGCGAGGTCGGTGGTGGAGGGCTGTAATGCAGATGTTGTCACACTGGCACTTGAGCATGACATTGACCTCATATCGGCAAATGGTCTGATAGATCCGGGCTGGATAGATGAATTTGACAAGGATTCAGCACCCTACACATCTACTATCGTGTTCCTGGTGAGAAAGGGAAATGCTAAGGATATAAAGGACTGGGACGATCTGGTGAAGGACGATGTGGAAGTCATAACACCTGATCCGAAGAGTAGCGGCGGAGCCTGTTGGAATTTCCTTGCGGCTCTTGCCTATGCCAGAACTACATACAGCGATGAAGCTGATATATGGCAGTTTATGAAGAAGCTTTATCAGAATGTGTCGGTCATGGATTCGGGAGCCAGAGGTTCGACGACCACATTTGTGGAGAATGGCAAGGGTGATGTACTGATTGCCTGGGAGAATGAGGCGATAGCAACCCTGAGGGAATACCCGGAGGATTACGAGATAGTTAATCCGTCGGTGAGTATACTGGCTCAGCCGAGTGTGGCGGTTGTCGATGACAACGCAAAGCACAATGGAACAGAGTCGGTCAGCACAGAGTATCTGAAGTACCTGTACAGCGATGACGCTCAGAGGCTTGAGGCTGAGAGCGGCTATCGCCCGACAAATGAGAAGATACTTGCAGAGTATGCAGACGTATTTGATCTGAACATCAAGCAGTGGACCATAGATGATTTCGGAGGCTGGGACAAAGCCTATGAGGATTTCTTCGATGACGGTGCAAAGTTTGACGAGATATATGATTATTAAAATGGATTGGAAGACGAGATGGCAGCAGAGGGAAATGGCAAGAAGGATAAACTTAATAACGCAAAGAAGACCAGAGTTATCCCGGGATATCATCTGACGCTTGGAATAGTCATTGCAATGCTGTCGCTGATAGTTCTGATCCCGCTGGCATCGGTGCTGGTGTCATCGCTGAAGCTCTCACCGGGTGAATTCTGGCATCTGCTTCTGAAGAAGAATGTGCTGAATGCATTTAAGACCAGCATCGGCTGTTCGTTCATAGCGGCGATAACCAACACGGTGTTTGGTCTGATAATAGCGTGGACACTGGTCAAATACGATTTTCCCGGCAAGAAGATACTGGACGGATTCATAGAGCTTCCATTCTGTCTGCCAACGGCGGTTGCCGGTATCACACTGTCGAGACTTTACAGTGAGGATGGATTTCTTGGAAAAACGCTCAAGGCTCTTGGAATAGACGTTGCATACACGAAGATAGGACTTACCATCGCCCTCGTATTCGTTGGAATACCATTTGTCATAAGGGCGGTGCAGCCTATACTTGAGAAGATGGACAATCAGTACGAGGAGGCGGCCTACATGCTGGGAGCCACACCGAGAAGAACATTCTTCAAGGTTATTCTTCCGGAGCTCAGGCCGGCGCTGCTTACAGGATTTGGATTGGCATTTGCCAGAGGAATCGGAGAGTACGGCAGTGTCATCTACATATCGGGCAACAGCGCAAAGGAGCAGACGCAGGTCATATCATACGTGATCATGCAGAAGCTCAGCTACATAGACTATGCCAGCGCAACAGCCATAGCACTGGTGATGCTGGTAATATCATTTGTACTGTTGTTCGCGATCAACATAGTACAGCTGAGACAGTCCAGAAGGACTAACTTACTTTAATTTAGAAAAAGGAGGAAACACAATGAGCGAACAGGAAAAGCTGCAGCGCGGCAAGCGCAGGACAAAGATAATACTGATAACCGTGACGGTGCTTTTCATAGTGCTCATGCTGGTGGTTCCACTTATATCGGTGATAACAAGTGCGCTGAAGGAGGGCTTTAAGTTCTACCTTCAGTCGATCACAACAGAGTACGTGATAAGTGCACTTGGTGTCACACTTATTGCCACAGTCATAGCTGTTATGGTAAACACATTTTTCGGAATATGTGCGGCATGGCTACTGACGAAGTTCTCCTTCAAAGGCAAGCAGGTGCTGGCAACATTGATAGACATTCCGTTTTCCATATCACCTGTCATCGTAGGTCTTGCCTACCTCATGACATTTGGAAGACTTGGATGGACGTATCCGGCGATCAGATGGATCAATGATATGCTGGGGACAAACATCAGGATAACATTTGCAGTTCCGGGCGTTGTGCTTGCTACCATATTCGTGACATTCCCATTTGTGTCGAGGGAGCTTATCCCGGTGCTGAACGCCCAGGGCAAGGATGAGGAGGAGGCAGCGGCGCTCATGGGGGCGAAGGGCTTCACGATATTCAGAAGGATAACACTTCCCCAGATGAAATGGGGACTCATATACGGAATAATTCTCTGTACCGCCAGAGCACTCGGCGAGTTCGGTGCGGTAAATGCACTGTCCAAGACAAGGGGCGGGACATTTACACTTCCACTTGAGATTGATGCGCTGTACATGTCGGGAACGGAGGAATCCATCACAGCAGCATTTGCTGTATCGTCCATACTGGTGATCATAGCGGTCATCATATTGTTTCTGAGAAATCTGCTTGAGTACAGAGCGAAGAGGAAACGCGCTTATGAACGAAGTTCATAACTCTCATGCGCGTGACGACCTGCCGCTGAGCGGAGGCGAGGGGGCGATACCCGAAAAAGGGCGATATCCGATAAGGGCGAAGTGAGATAGTCTGCATATGGGATGGCTTGCAGGAGTTTCGAGAGATAGATCAGGTGCGGAAGAATAAGAGAACAAAAAGGAGGCTGACGACATGTACGTCGAGATGAAAAAAATATATAAGAAATATGGAGATTTCCTGGCGTCCAACAATGTCAGTTTTGGTGTGGAGAAGGGCAAGCTGGTGGCGCTTCTGGGACCGTCGGGAAGCGGAAAAACGACACTTCTCCGAATGATAGCCGGACTTGAAAATCCAAATTCCGGTGACATATACATAGACGGCAGGCGTGTAAATGATATACCAGCTGCGAAGAGAGGAATAGGATTTGTATTCCAGAATTATGCACTGTTCCGTTACATGACGGTATTTGACAATGTGGCATTTGGACTTGAACTTATGAAGGTTCCAAAGAAGGAGATCAAGAAGAGAGTTATGGAGCTTCTGGAGCTTACAGGGCTGTCAGGTATGGAGAAGAGATATCCGAATCAGCTCTCAGGCGGACAGAGGCAGAGGGTTGCATTTGCCAGGGCGCTGGCTCCGAATCCACAGGTGTTGCTGCTGGACGAGCCATTTGCCGCAATAGATGCAAAGGTCAGGACAGAGCTTAGGACATGGCTCAAGGAGATGGTTGAAAAGCTTGGCATAACGAGCATATTTGTCACTCACGATCAGGATGAGGCTGTGGAGGTTGCGGATGAGATCATCATCACCAACCACGGACAGATAGAGCAGATGGGATCGCCTATGGAGATATACAAGACGCCGTCCACACCGTTTGTTGCACAGTTCATCGGAAGGTCAACTGTTGTGGAGGACTACGAGAAGCTCAAGGGATTTGACAGAGTGCCGGGAGCGGACAGGGCGGTCATCAGACCGGAGTTCGTAAAGATATCCAAGAGCGGCAGGCTGGATCAGTACCAGAGTGCGGCGGAATCGGGAATAGTCAAGGACGTGCTGTTCCGCGGAAGCCATCTGGACGTCACGGTGGATGTCAACGGAGTGGAGATCGTCGCCGAGAGATCCATGGAGAAGGATGTCGTAAAGCCGGGGGAGCAGGTCCACGTTCTCATCTACAGGTTGTATGTATTTGATGAGAATCAGACATATCTGCTGGAGAACAAGGCAATGCAGGATAACGATGTATTCTACATCTAATTATAAAAGTGATTGGAGAGAAAATATGGGTATTGCAAACAGGAAAATACTTCATACGGACATTTTGATAATCGGTGGTGGTACGGCGGGCTGCTATGCAGCGCTGACTGTCAGAGAGCATTCTGATTATTCCATCATCATCGCCGAGAAGGCAAATATAAAGAGAAGTGGATGTCTGGCGGCGGGAGTGAACGCCATCAACGCATACATAGTGAAGGGCAGAAAGCCTGAGGACTATGTGGATTACTGCAGGACAGACGCTGACGGGATCGTCAGAGAAGATCTTTTGCTTTCTATGTCACAGGGACTGAACCGTGTCACAGACAAGATGGAGAAGCTGGGGCTGGTAATCTTAAAGGATGAGAATGGTGAGTATGTTGCAAGAGGCAACAGAAATATCAAGATAAATGGCGAGAACATGAAGCCGCTGCTGGCAAAGGCGGTGGAGGAGCTTGACAACTGTCAGATACTGAACAGAGTCAACATCACGGATTATATAGTTGAAAATAATCAGATCCTCGGGGCATTTGGATTCTCCATAGAGGATAATACAGCCTACGAGATCAGAGCAAAGAAAGTGCTCTGTGCTACAGGTGGTGCGGCGGGACTTTACAGACCGAACAATTCGGGATTTTCGAGGCATAAGATGTGGTATCCGCCGTTCAACACCGGAGCGGGATATGCAATGGGAATAAATGCCGGAGCGGAGATGACGACATTTGAGATGAGATTCATAGCACTCAGATGTAAGGACACCATAGCACCTACGGGAACCATAGCCCAGGGTGTCGGCGCCAAGCAGGTCAACTCACTCGGCGAGGTATACGAGAACAAATACGGACTCACCACATCCCAGAGAGTGTACGGAACGGTGAGAGAGAATATAGAAGGCAGAGGTCCATGCTATCTGAGAACCGAGGGCATCACCCCAGAGCAGGATGACTCACTGAAGAGGGCATACCTCAACATGGCTCCGAGCCAGACTCTCAAATGGCTTGAGTCCGGCAAGAATCCGAGTGAGCAGAATGTGGAGATAGAGGGCACAGAGCCTTATATAGTCGGCGGCCACACGGCGAGCGGTTACTGGGTGGACAACGACAGAGAGTCCACAATACGCGGACTGTTCGCAGCCGGAGATGTGGCGGGCGGATGTCCACAGAAGTATGTGACCGGTGCGATGGTTGAGGGAGAGATAGCGGCCATTGCCATGGTAAAGCAGCTTGACGAGGGATATACAGAACCGGAGCTTGACGAGGAGACAGCATTTGACAGAAAGATAGAAGAGTATGACCATTTCCTCGACACAGACGAGAAGATGTTCACATACGAGGCGATAGAGGAAGCCATGCAGAAGGTCATGGACAACTACGCCGGAGGAATATCTACCCATTACCAGTTCAACGAGAAACAGCTTGAGCTGGCAATGGAGAAGATAGAGCAGCTCCAGAAACTTGTATGGCACATAAGTGCCCACGACATGCACGAGCTCATGTTTGTGTATGAGGTGAAGGAGAGACTCACAGTTGCACTCTCTGTAATCGCACACCTGAAAGACAGGAAGGAGACGAGATGGCACAGCTTTGCTGAGAACCTGGACTACCCGGAGAAGAGTAAAGACTGGGAGATATTTGTCAACTCCAAGATGGTGGACGGCGAGCTTAAGATGATACACAGAGACCTGGTTAATTTGTGCCAGGTTCCCGCAGGGAATATGGCATGTAGCGTCAGCCCCTCGCCGGAGGCGACTTCAAATGGGCTGATGTTCCAAGGAAAGGGGGAAGCATATGAGCATAGTGATAAATAAAGAGCTTTGCAAAAACTGCGGCAAATGTGCAAATGTCTGCCCGGGTTCCCTCATAAAGAGAGATGAGGATGGACAGATATTCATGAAATACCCAAAGGATTGCTGGGGATGCTCTTCCTGTATCAAGGAGTGCGCATTTGACGCCATTTCATTATATCTCGGAGCTGACATCGGCGGAATGGGAAGCCAGATGTCGGTGGAGAACAAAGGAGATCTGCTTCTGTGGAATATCCGCAAGATGGATGGCACCACAGACCAGATAGTGATAGACAAGAAGGAAGCTAATAAATATTAAAAAGAAGAAAGGTTGGTATAGATATGGGTACATTATCACATCTTGACGAACTGGAGGCAGAGGCGATATACATCATCCGCGAAGTTGCTGCGGAGTGTGAGAAGCCGGTTATGCTTTATTCCATAGGAAAGGACAGCTCGGTAATGCTTCATCTGGCACTCAAGGCATTCTATCCTGAGAAGCCGCCATTTCCATTTTTACATGTAAATACAACATGGAAGTTCAAGGAAATGATCGAGTTCAGAGACAAGACAGCGAAGAAATATGGACTTGACATGATCGAGTACATCAACGAGGAGGGTGTCAAGAAGGGCATCAACCCATTTGACCACGGCTCAGCATACACAGATATCATGAAGACACAGGCGCTCAAGCAGGCTCTTGACAAATACGGCTTCACCGCAGCATTTGGCGGCGGACGTAGAGACGAGGAGAAGTCCCGTGCGAAGGAGAGAATTCTCTCATTCAGAAATGCTCAGCATGCCTGGGATCCAAAGAACCAGAGACCGGAGATGTGGAAGCTGTTCAACACCAAGATCCAGAAGGGCGAGGAGGTCAGAGTATTCCCACTTTCCAACTGGACAGAGGCTGATATATGGGAGTACATAGAGCGTGAGAACATAGAGATTCCATCACTGTACTTTGCAAAGGAGAGACCTGTTGTATACCGTGACGGCAATATCATCATGGTCGATGATGACAGAATGAAACTCAGACCTGGTGAGAAGATAGAGATGAAGAGTGTTCGTTTCAGAACTCTCGGATGCTATCCACTGACAGGCGGCGTGGAGTCCACAGCGGACACACTCCCTGAGATTATCGAGGAGACGCTCAGTGCGGTATCCTCAGAGAGAACCACCAGAGTTATTGACAACGAGGCAGCAGGCAGCATGGAGCGTAGAAAGAGGGAGGGATACTTCTAAGATGAGTGGATTACTTAAATTTATAACATGCGGAAGTGTAGATGACGGAAAGTCAACACTTATAGGACATATATTATACGATTCAAAGCTTTTATATGCAGATCAGGAGAAGGCTCTGGAGCTTGATTCCAAGGTAGGAAGCCGCGGCGGTGCCATCGACTATTCACTTCTTCTGGATGGACTGATGGCGGAGCGTGAGCAGGGTATTACCATCGATGTTGCATACAGATATTTTACAACAGACAAGAGAAGCTTCATCGTGGCGGATACACCGGGGCATGAGGAGTACACAAGAAATATGGCGGTTGGAGCATCATTTGCCGACCTGGCAGTCATCCTCATCGATGCAAAGCAGGGCGTGCTGGTGCAGACCAGAAGACACGCAAGGATCTGCGCGCTGATGGGAATCAGATACTTTGTATTTGCAGTAAATAAGATGGATCTTGTCGGATACGATGAGAAGCGTTTCAACGAGATAGTTGAGCAGATAAATGAGCTGTCATCAGAGCTCAGTCTGCCAAATATCACTATCATCCCTGTGTCAGCGACAGAGGGTGACAATGTGACAAAGAAGTCGGAGAACATACCTTGGTATGAGGGTCCAGCACTCCTTACATACCTTGAGGATATAGATATCGCAGAGGATAACACAGAGGCAGGATTCTATATGCCTGTTCAGAGAGTGTGCCGTCCTGACCACACATTCAGAGGTTTCCAGGGTCAGATCGAGGATGGTGAGATCCACGTCGGAGACGAGATCAACACACTCCCAAGCAACGAGACCGCAAAGGTCAAGAGCATCCATGTGGGATTTGACACAGTGGACTCAGCACAGAAGGGACAGCCTGTAACAATACAGCTTGACCGTGAGGTTGATGTGTCAAGAGGATGCGTGCTCACAGTTGCTTCAGGTGCAAAGGTTGCATCTTCGATCACCGCAACACTCCTCTGGATGGATGACGATGAGCTGTACAACGGCAAGAACTTCTTTGTGAAGCTCGGAACAAAAATGATCCCTGGTACAGTTACACACATTGATTACACCATAGATGTAAATACAGGTGAGCAGAAATCAGCAGACACCCTTGCGAAGAATGGTATCGCAGTCTGCAGGATCGCATTTGCCGACAGGATCGTGGTTGACGAGTTCAAGAAGCACAAGACTCTCGGAGAACTCATACTCATCGACCGTGTCACAGACATGACAAGTGCCTGCGGTGTTGTCGAGGAGGTTCACACTGAGGAGACCGGACTTTACGAGGGACGCATAGACAGAAATGTGCGTGCAGCGATCAAGGGACAGAAGGCTGTCATAGTTCCATTTGCAGCAGGCAATGTCACAAGAGATTTCGTTGAGTCGGTGGAGAAGAAGCTCAGCATCGACGGACGTCATACATATCTGTACGCTCCAGATATCCGCGAGAATGTAAATGCTGTATTAAAGCATCTTCATCATGCCGGAATCATCGTGCTTCTCTTCGCAAGCGAGCAGCAGATCGCAGGAATCAAGGTAGAAGGCGCCGAGGTTTACAATGGCGACTGGAATGCTGACGGCGAGCTTGACTCAGACGAGATAGCAGACGAGATCCGAAAGGAGTCTGTATACGACGCGGCCCAGGTTCACGATGGAAACTACATCTAAAAAAGATCACGTAGTAATATAATAATAAAGCGAAGGACGGAGGTGTTTTATGCCTTCGTCCTTCGCTTTTGTATAGAAAGTAGTAATATGAAATATTTATTTGTCAGAACCTTTAAGTCTGGCTATTTCTGCCCTTAATTCGGCAAGCTCGTTGTCCTTGTCGGCGAGCTTCTTGTCTTTGTCGGCAATCTCCTTATCCATCTCAGCCATACGTTTTTCCATCCTGGCTTTCTCTTCCTGAAAAACATCCACAAATGTAATAATCGACTGTTCCACCATATCCGTAACCTCCTCGGTCTCTTCAAACTGGGAATATAGGCGAGTATAAAGCATCTGAGTAAATCTGTATAGTTGTGCTCCATCCTCAGCTGTTATATTCCCAAGTTCCACGTTCTTGTCTATGCTACCCATTATATCTGTTTTGATGAGGCTTTTCAATGAGGCTATATTCTCTGGTGTACGTGCTTTCTTATTCCTCAGCTTTTCGCGGAGTTTCAGAATGTAGAATGGAATCAGGATGATCATTTTCCTGTCGTTTATTTCCTTTACGGAGCAGGACGTGAGTTTTGTAACAGGGACGTTATAGGTTATGTTCTGGGTATGCCCGAATCCCACCTGCAACGAATATGTATCAGGTACTGATTTTGGTACATTGCTCAGATATATCACACAGGGTTCAGGAAAATGAATTCGATATACCTGACAGCCCTCTTCGTCCTGCAGTATCTCCTTAGTCTGATCTGCATATCCCGCTCCATATGAAAATACACGGAATACAATAGAATCATCCTTTTTCATCTGCGCTTCCATATGATATGCATCGGAATTGTTGATTACGAGTATGGTGTCGGCCAGAGTTGTGGTCATAGAATTCTGATTATCGTGAACATTTTCAGTCCAGTGATAAGATACTGTTGAGTTTTCCGGATCGTAAAACATGTTGAACAGGCCGTTAATCATGTTGATCACAGCTTTCGAGGACAGCGTGAGAATCTTCTTGAAGATGCTGTCATAAAGTTTTCTTGTTGTTGGCAAGAGTGTTCCTCCTTAGTATTTTATCCGGCCGGTAGGCACACTTTAGACCATTCAAATCGCTGTGCCAATAGGTTTTGGCAAATGCGTTTATAAAGCGCAGAGTGACGCTGTGAGTGGAAAAATAGGGGGGAAATGGAAGGTGATTTTACTATTTGTATAGTAGACGAGGGAATATGTTTTGCTCTTGTTTTGTTTGCTTCACATCCTCCATTGTGCCCCAACATACTCTGTGTTAAAATTGTTCATGGGACTAGGCACCAATGGTACGAGGTGCTGCGACTGGGAGACCGCCATGAAGCGGGCTGATGAATATATGTACAGGCAGAAGAGCGAACATAAGCATTGCTGTGTGTGATTTATCAGAACATATATGCTATTAGTTGGTGAGGAAAGAAATGAGTTCTACATTAAAACAAAATAAATATGAAATTGATATGTGCAACGGGACGATCATGGATAAGCTGATCTCATTTTCGCTCCCGCTTATGCTCTCGGGTATTCTGCAGCTGATGTTCAATGCGGTGGATATCATTGTTGTAGGGAAGTTCAGTGGTAACGAGTCGCTGGCGGCGGTCGGTTCAACCACAGCACTTATCAATGTATTCACCAATTTGTTCATAGGGATATCCCTTGGGGCAAATGTGCTTGCGGCAAGGCTTTATGCCGCAGGAAAAGATAAAGAAATGTCAGAGACAGTACATACCGCGATCGCGCTGGCGCTGGTCAGCGGTATTATTATGGCCTTTGTCGGGTGGATTTGCGCAAAACCGGCGCTTGAGCTTATGGATACTCCGGGGGATGTCATCGGACTTTCTTCTTTATATATGAGGATATATTTCCTGGGAATGCCATTTTTCATGCTGTACAATTACGGCGCTGCCATACTCAGGGCGGTGGGAGATACCAAAAGACCACTCCTTTTTCTGGTTATATCCGGAATTGCAAATACAGGCCTTAACCTGTGTTTTGTGATCATTTTCAAGCTTGGAGTTGCGGGGGTCGCAATCGGAACAGTCATCTCACAGCTGATATCCTGCGTACTCGTCCTCCGCTGCCTGTGCAGGTCAGAAACGAGCTATCAGCTTAGATTTTCAAAGCTTACCATCAAGGGTGCATATGTAAAGCAGATCTTTTCGGTCGGAGTTCCGGCTGGAATCCAGAGCACGGTCATCAACTTCTCAAATGTACTGCTGCAGTCGTCAGTCAACTCGTTTGGCTCGGTTGCCATGGCGGGCTACACGTCGGCAAATAATATATTTGGCTTTCTGTATGTGACGGTGAATGCTGTAACGCAGGCGTGCATGAGTTTTACGAGCCAGAACTACGGTGTCGGCAAATGGAAACGTATGGAGAGAGTTCTGATCGACTGCCTGATATTGTCATTTGCGGCAATGATGGTTCTGGGCAATGGAGCGTATTTCTTTGGACCGCAGCTGCTGCATATATATACGAGCAGCGACGCGGTTATAAAGTGCGGAATGGAGATTCTGCTGTATACGACAGTCACATATTTCCTGTGCGGATTTATGGACTTGTTCCCGGGGGCGCTTCGTGGGATGGGACATTCCGGAGTTCCGATGCTCCTCTCGATCATAGGAACGGTGGGAACCCGAATCGTGTGGATATACTGGATTTTCCCGAGACACAGATCCCTGGCGGTTCTGTTCATCTCATATCCGGCGTCCTGGATCATAACCCTTGCTATGCAGATAGTATGTTATTTCTATGTGAGGAAGATGCTGTATAAGAAAATTGCAAATAAGAAATGAGTGAAAACGTATGGGGAAGTTGCCAGAGAAATGGCATGTGCCGTGTATACCGTACGGAATTATAAAATAAGCAATGCGCCCCTCGCCGCTAACGCGGCCTTGAGGATGGCATGCGCCGTGGAAGACGGACGGAATTATAAAATAAGCCATGCTCCCCTCGCTGCTAACGCAGCTCGTGGAATGGCATGCGCCATATAGATAACAAAAAAACACCAGTTGATTGTGAGCAAGCTCCCATCAACTGGCATTTTTTTATTATCTGCATTGCTTATTTTATAATTCCTATTGACATAGTAGGGTATAAGAGTTATAATCCTATCATGTTCGTAGGAATTATAGGATTTATTATTTAGTGAGGCATAGAAGATCATGAGATTTAACACAGCATTATTACACAGCGCAAAGCTTGGTGATGAGAATACAGGCGCCACACTTACACCGATCTATCAATCCAGTGCATTCTATCAGCCTTCGGCGGAGCAACATGAGAAGCTCTTCCACAACAAGGCGACGGGTTATTCTTATACGAGGATCAACAACCCGACGATAGTTGCATTTGAGGAGCGGATGACGAATCTTGAAAAGGGAGTGGGTTCGGTAGCGTGTTCTTCTGGAATGGCGGCACTCACAAATGCACTCTTAAATATAGTAGGAGCTGGCGGAGAGATAGTCTCCAGCACAGGGCTCTACGGTGGAACGATAGATCTGTTCCACGATCTGGAGGCGTTTGGGATCAAGACGACATTTGTGGAGATATCGGATAAGGAGGCGGTCGAGGCAGCGATAAATGAGAACACCAGAGTGATATTTGCTGAGACGATCGGCAATCCGAAGCTTGATGTGGTGGATATAAAGGCACTTTCGGAGCTGGCACATTCACACAGGCTTCCGCTCCTAATAGACAATACAGTGGCGACTGCATATCTGGTCACACCGCTTACACTTGGAGCGGACATAGTCATCAATTCCACATCCAAGTACATCAATGGCAACAGCGATGCCATAAGCGGAGTTATCACTGACAGCGGCAATTTCAAATGGGACGCAGAGCGTTATCCGCTTCTGCAGCAGTACAAGATGTTCGGAAAGTTCGCCTACATAGCAAAGCTCAGAAACGGACTTTTTAGAAACACAGGAGCCTGCATAGCTCCGCAGACGGCATTTTACAATATGCTGGGCATGGAGACATTGGGGCTTCGGATGGAGCGATGTTGTCACAATGCACTTGCCCTTGCACAGTTTCTGGAAAGCCAGGAGGGTGTGAAGGTCAACTATCCGGGGCTTGAATCCAGTCCTTGGCATGACATTGCAGATGAACAGCTGCACGGTGGATATGGTGCCATAATCACCATCAGAGTCGGCAGCAAGGAGAAGGCATTTGCGGTGATGAACAAGCTCACAATACCGCAGATAGTGTCGAACATAGGAGACACAAAGACGCTCATCGTGCATCCTGAATCAACACTGAATGCGCACAGCACAGAGCAGGAGAAGCTTGACGCCAACGTATATGATGATATGATTCGTATTAGTGTCGGAATCGAGGATGTGGAGGATCTCATAGAGGACTTCCGGAAGGCCTTGGAAAGTTAAGCAATTGCGAAACACGTAAATATGATTTGGAGGAACTACATATGGCAGTAGATTACGCAGCTCTGAAAAAGGGCGGATTCATGAGACAGAAGCAGAAGAATAACTTTTCTCTGAGACTTCAGGTGGTGGGAGGAAATCTTACCGCAGAGAATCTCAAGAAGATAGCAGAGGTTGCCGAGAAATACGGAGATGGACATGTACATCTCACATCGAGACAGAGCGTCGAGATCCCATTTGTTAAGCTTGACGATGTGGAAGAGGTAAAGGAAGAACTGGCAAAGGGAGGCTGTAAGCCGGGTGTGTGTGGCCCAAGAGTAAGAACAGTCACAGCGTGCCAGGGAAATCAGATCTGTCCGAGCGGCAATATAGACACTTATGACATAGCCAAGAAGCTTGATGCGAGATATTACGCAAGGGAGCTTCCTCACAAGTTCAAGTTCGGTGTCACAGGATGCCAGAACAACTGTCTGAAGGCAGAGGAGAACGATGTGGGAATCAAGGGCGCAATGGTAGTAGAGTGGGATGAGCCATCATGCATCATGTGTGGCGTGTGCGTCAAGGCGTGCCGTGAGGGCGCGATCACCATGGCGGACGGCAAGATCATCCTCGACACAGACAAATGTAACTACTGCGGTCGATGCGCAAAGGCATGTCCTACAGATGCATGGAAGGGCGAGACAGGATACCTTGTCTCATTCGGAGGATTATTTGGTAACACGATCCATCGCGGCGAGGAGTTACTTCCGGTTGTTACATCTGAGGAACAGCTTTTCCGCATCACAGATGCGGCAATACAGTTCTTTGCAGACAATGCAAAACCAAGCGAGCGTTTCCAGTTCACATTGGAGCGTGTGGGCTTAGACAAATTTAAAGAAGTATTAAAGGAGGCTTACAATGGCTGATTACGAAATCGATGACAGAGTAGATATAACTGATGTGGTGTGCCCGATGACATTTGTCAAGGCGAAGGTAGCCATGGAGGAGCTTGAGATAGGACAGGTGCTTGCGGTTACCATGAACGACGGCGAGCCTGTACAGAACGTACCAAGAAGCTTCAAGGAGGAAGGACAGCAGATCCTGAAGCTCATCGACAACGAGAATGGTACTTATGATCTTATAGTTAAAAAACTGGAGGATTGATCAGGAAAGGAGAAAATGAATGGCAGTAAGAGTCAGTGCAGAGGATTTCGATGTGAAGGTTCTTCAGTCGGAGCTCCCGGCCATCGTGGAATTCTATTCGGACAGCTGCATACCATGCAAGCAGCTATCACCAATCCTTGGCGGCATAGAAGATGACTACGAGGACAAGGTAAATGTGTACAAGGTAAATGTAAACTTCGACGCAGAGCTTGCTGAGAAGTACGCAGTGATGGCGTCACCAACCATACTCTTCTTCAAGGGAGGCGAGGAGGTTTCCCGCATCCGTGGCCTTGTGAAGAGAAATGCGCTGGAGGAGGAAGTTGGCAAATTATTGTAGAAATTTGTTGGTAAAGTGACACAATGGAGTATTTGACTGTAGTCAATTACTTCCGGTGTACAGAAGAATGAAACTATATAATTAAAATTATAAAGTATATAATCACATTTTATGTCAGTCTGGCAACGCCGGACAGGCAAATGAATCGTCAGGAGGAAAGAAAAATGACAGTCACAATAGCAGGAAAGAAGAAAGAGATAGCAGAGAAGACAACAATAGCTCAGATTATCGTGTCAGAGAACGTTGAGAATCCGGACTATGTCACAGTAACAGTCAATGATGAGTTTGTTGACTCAGATGCATTTGCAACAACAGAGCTCAAGGACGGCGATACAGTAGAGTTCCTCTACTTCATGGGAGGTGGCAGCTTCTAATGGCATTCACAAACGAACAGATGGAACGTTACTCACGTCACATCATCCTTCAGGAAGTTGGCGTGAAGGGACAGAAGAAATTGTTAAATGGCAAGGTGCTGATCATAGGCGCAGGTGGACTTGGAGCACCAGCCGCTATGTACCTGGCAGCAGCCGGAGTTGGTACGATCGGTATCGTTGATGCCGATGAGGTAGATCTGTCAAATCTTCAGAGGCAGATCATTCACGGAACAGCAGATGTGGGCAAGGCAAAGGTCAAATCCGCAAAGGAGACCATGAACGCCATGAACCCTGATGTAAATGTGATCACATACAGAGAGTTCGTGACATCAGAGAACATCATGGATCTCATCAAGGACTATGATTTCATCATCGATGGAACAGACAACTTCCCTGCAAAATTCCTTATCAACGATGCCTGTGTTATGGCTAAGAAGCCATTTTCACATGCAGGAATCATCAGATTCAAGGGTCAGCTTATGACATATGTTCCAGATGAGGGACCATGTTACAGATGTGTATTCAAGGATCCACCTCCAAAGGATGCGGTTCCTACATGTAAGCAGGCCGGAGTCATCGGAGCAATGGGCGGTGTTATCGGAAGTCTTCAGGCTATGGAGGCAATCAAGTATCTCATTGGAGTTGGCGATCTTCTGACAGGAAGACTCCTTACATTTGACGCACTTAAGATGGAATTCCACACAGTAAAGCTCCCTCACAAGAAGGGCTGTGGATGTGCTGTATGTGGACCAAATCCAACCATCACCAAGCTCATCGACTACGAGCAGGTAGAGTGTGACGGAAAATAATTTTCATAAGGAGGACCCGCTTGCGGGAGATTCCTTATGAAGCACGCAGACGCCGCGCGAAGCGCCTTTTTATGCGTCTGCTCAATGCTTGATAATAAGGAGGACCCGCTTGCGGGAGATTCCTTATGAAGCACGCAGACGCCGCGCGAAGCGCCTTTTTATGCGTCTGCTCAATGCTTGATAATAAGGAGGACCCGCTTGCGGGAGATTCCTTATGAAGCACGCAGACGCCGCGCGAAGCGCCTTTTCATGCGTCTGCTCAATGCTTGATAATAAGGAGGATATGAAGTAAGATGTTGTACATGACAAAGTCTGATTACGAGAAGATACTTGCACACTGCAAGGAAGGCCTTCCAAATGAGTCCTGTGGTCTGATTGGCGGTGTCAGAGAGGGAGACAAGAAGTACATCAGGAAGGTGTATCTCCTGACAAATATTGACGCCAGCAACGAGCATTTTTCCATGGACCCGAGAGAGCAGCTTGCGGCAGTTAAGGATATGCGTGCAAATGGATACGAGCTTCTTGGCAACTTCCATTCCCATCCAGAGTCTCCATCCAGACCTTCGGAGGAGGATAAGAGACTTGCATATGATTCCAAGGTGAATTATCTGATTCTCTCCCTCATGGAGATAGACAATCCGGTACTCAAGGCCTTCAACATAGATGAGGAAAAGAATGTGACGATAGAGGAGCTTGTTATAGAATCATGATGGATAGCAGGCATTTGAAAGAACAGGGCGGGCTTTGATACCCGCCCTTGTTCTTTACGTGAGCTTGTCATAAATTTTCATTTGGAGTTACTGAAGATATGTTTTGCATAAGTATAAATCATAAGAATACACCGGCCGATGTCAGGGAGAGCTTTGCATTTTCGACAAAAGGACAGAGACAGTTCACCGAGCGGCTAAAGGCTGCGGTGGGTGGATGTGTCGTGTTGTCGACCTGCAACAGGATGGAAATATACTTTACGGATAAATGTGAGCCATGTGGGTCTGCTATAACAGGGAAAATGAGCAGCGGTGAAGCTTCCGGTGGGCGAGGTGGCCTGCTTGAACAGGTAGAAATGCTTCTGGCTAATGATAGGGATGTCCCTGTCAGCCTCATAAGAAGATATAGCATGAATTATGAGGGATTCCAGTGTATGTTACATCTGTGCAGAGTGGCGTGTGGTATGGATTCCATGGTGCTCGGCGAGGTGGAGATCATACATCAGGTGAAGAGCGCATATCTTGTGGCAAAGAAGCTTGGAGCCTGTGACGGCGAGCTGAATATAGCATTTCAGGGAGCACTTGCGGCGGCAAAGGCGGTGGCGACGGAGAGTGACACTACGAGACTTCCGGTATCCGTCGGAACCTTGTCAGCACGGGAGGCAGTGAATTTTACAAGAAATGGCGGCATTGAAAACACGTGCAGAGATGTTCGAAGTGAAGTGGTAAGCAGCAGTCAATTTGAGAGTGTGGATGCTGAAAAGGCAAATACCGGGCATATCCTAGTCGTAGGAGCCACGGGCAAGATAGGCAGCATAGTTGTCAAGGATATTGCAGATCTTGCGCCAGATATAGAGATAACAGGCACAAGCAGAAGTCACCACAGTGCAGATAGCATATTTGACAGACATCAGCAGATCAGGATAGAGGACTACAGCAGAAGATATGAGCTGGCAGCCTGGGCGGATGTCATCATCAGTGCGACAGCAAGCCCTCATTATACATTTGTCAGGGATGAGCTGGCGGAGGCTGTGAAAATGCAGCCGAAGCGGAGATTGCTCCTTGATCTGGCAATGCCAAAGGACATTGATCCTGCGGTCTCAGATGTGGACGGATGTGTGCTGCGTGACATAGACTATATCAGAACACTCTCCAGAGAGAACAATGAAAGCAGGGCAAAAACAATCACAGAGATGGAGCCGTGGCTCATATCACAGGTTGACGAGATTATGAAGAACATAGCATTTTCGAGGTTCAACAGGGAGCACAGGGACGTGATGGCGAAGCTTAAGACTATAGATGGTGCAAAGATGGTATATAAACTCAAAGGACAGCTTGAGTATGAGGCATTTGAGAAAATGCTGGACAGTATTGTGACTGCCGGATGTGAGAACTGAATACTGCTTGTTTGCCTGAGGTTATGCAGTATCATCGGCTGATGATGGTTATGTCAGATAATTGGAACAACTTTTGGTGCTTTTTAATAGATACTCAATAATAGAAATTAGAGGTAGTGATGTCGTATTTCCCATTTATGATAGAATTGAATAATGAGAGATGCCTGATCGCAGGAGGCGGAACTGTTGCATACAGAAAGGTGTGCAGCATGCTGGAATTTGGCGCGGTGGTCACGGTGGTGTCACCGGAGTTCTGCCCGGAGCTTTTAGAACTGGTGGAGCAGGTGAATACGCCAGACAAATACTGTGCAGCGACAAGCGATGATCGTGGTTCTGTAGAGAATTTTGCAGATTATTCTGGATGCCTAACACTTGTAAAAAGACGTGTGCAGCCGCAGGATATTGACGGTGCATTTGTCGTCATAATGGCGACGGACGATGAGAAGGTCAACCACGACATGGCTGAGCTCTGCAGGCAGCAGCGCATACTGGTAAATGTGGTGGATGTGAAATCGGATTGTGGATTCTACTTTCCGGCGATCATAAAGGATAAAGAGGTCGTGATAAGCGTTTCCACCGGAGGACAGAGTCCGGTGCTTGCGGGAACAATCAAGAGAAATATAGAGAGCCATTTAGGCAGGAGTTATGGCGACATAGCGGAGCGGATGGGTGAGCTCCGGGAGCAGATCAAAGCACAGATAGACGGCGAGGAAGAGCGAAAGAAAGCATTTCAGCAAATGGTTAGGAGTCTGTTAGATGAGAGTTGAGAATGGACATGGTAAAAATAAACCGAATATTCGTAAATTTGCGGAGAATGACATGGCAGATGGATTCAATAGTGACGGTTTGGATTGCGAAAGCGGAGGACAGAAAAAAACAGTAAAAGTTGGAACCCGTGGCAGCATGCTTGCTCTTGCTCAGACTGAACTGGTGATAAAGGCACTCAAGGAGAGATTTTCCCAGATTGATTTTCAGATGATTACAATGAGTACCCGGGGGGACCGGGACACCAGCAGAGCGCTTCTGGAATTCGGAGGCAAAGCGGTATTTGTCGAGGAATTCGAGGAAGCTATACTTAAAGGTGACATAGACATAGCGGTACACAGTGCCAAGGATATGCCGATGGAGATCATGGAAGGTCTTACGATATCGGGTACACTTCCGAGAGCATGTCCGCAGGACGTTTATATATATAAGAGTGGCAGGTCATTTGACAGAAACGACAGTTTCGTGGTGGGAACCAGCAGCCTGAGACGGCAGTACCAGATAAGAGACATGTATCCAAATGCGGTGTGCAAGAACCTGAGAGGAAATGTCGGCACCCGCATACAGAAGCTGGAAGATGGCGAATACGATGCCATCATTCTTGCAGCGGCAGGGCTTGAGCGCCTAGGAGTTATTGAAGACAAAGGCAATGACAGCACAGAATGCTTTGAAGTGCACAAGGACGAACTTACATTCAGATACATCAGCACAGAGTCCATGCTTCCGGCAGCATGTCAGGGAATCATAGCCATAGAGACGCGAACATCCGGCGAAGCATACGACATGGTGAGGACGATAAATGATACCGAGGCATACACACAGCTCACATGCGAGCGCGCAGTTCTGAATCGCCTGAATGCCGGCTGTCACGAACCGATAGGCGTGTACTCAGAACTTCATGGCGACCACATGAAGCTAAGCCTGATGAAAGCAGATGCGGCTTCATCGGACAAAGAGAAAGATGAAGAAATCCAGATACACAGAAAGACGGTAGAAGGAAACACCGCAGAATGGGAACAGCTGGTAGAGAATTTAATAAAGTAGAGTAAGTTGTTTTGCAACAGTATATTTAAAAGATAAATAAAAACATAAAATGTAGATTGTTTTGAAGTAGTATGTATTGAAGATAAAAGAAAAGTAAAGAAGTAAATTTTTTCGATGCGTAAGCCGTGTGAGTTGGATGGGTGTCTCTACGGCGGGTAGCACATAAGCGATGGAAGCTTGTCGCTCCTTGCCGAACGGGAGCCTCAAACGCCCTTATCGGAGGCGGGAGTGAGTGCAAATAGGAGCAAGACAAGGTGACTGAGCTGTGCGTAGCCGAGAGACACCCATCCAACTCACACGGCGAATGGAGAGCAAAAAAATGGTATATTTGATAGGCGCAGGCCCCGGCGATCCGGGACTAATCACGGTGAAGGGCCTGAAATTCATAAAACAATGCGATACAATCATATATGACAGACTCGGAACCTATCAGCTTCTGGAGATGGTGAAGCCGGACTGCCGCAGGATATACGTCGGCAAGCAGGCGGGCAGCCATTACAAGAAGCAGCCTGAGATAAACGAGATACTTGTTGAGGAAGGCCGCAAAGGCAACATGGTGGTGCGCCTCAAAGGTGGCGATCCATTTGTATTTGGAAGAGGCGGCGAGGAAGTGACAGCACTTCTAGAAGCGGGGATCCCATTTCAGGTGATACCGGGAATAACGTCCGCCGTGGCGGTTCCGGAGGTGTGCGGCATACCGGTGACCCACCGCGGAACGAGCAGAAGCTTTCACGTGATAACAGGACACAAGCGGGCGGACATACACAGATCTGATGAAGGTGGTTTAGATGACTACGACTACATCAGAAATCAGGAAGGGACAAGCGTGTTCCTGATGGGGCTGAACAGACTGCCACAGATCATGGAGAGACTTGTTCAGACTGGGGCGGAGGAACATACTCCGGTCGCGGTCATTTCCAAAGGAACCATGCCAGGGCAGAGGATAGTCCGCGGCGATATACAGACAATTGCGGACAAGGTGAACGAGGCAAAGTTTGAATCTCCTGCGATCATAGTTGTGGGTGAAAATGCAGCGTTGGATTTTACAGCACCAAACAGAGGACCGCTTCAGAATGTCCACGTTGGACTTGTTGGAACGCCAAAGCTTCGCGAGAAGATGAGAGTTGCAATAGATGCACTTGGCGGCCAATCCTACAGCATAGTGGATATGAGCGTGGAGCAGACAGAGGAGAAGAACAGGCTGCGCATGGCTCTGGAACATATAGAAGATTACAGCTGGCTGGCATTTACCAGTCAGAACACCATAACCTTGTTTTTCAAATGGCTCAGAGAATGGAATATAGATGTCAGAAAACTGGCTCATCTGAAACTTGCGGTGGTCGGTGCCGGAACAAGGGACGCACTTAAGGCTGAGGGATATATAGCGGATTACGTGCCGGACGAGTACACCACAAGTGCTCTTGCTATGGGACTTGCAAATGTGATGAATGACGGAGAGAAACTTCTCCTTCCGAGGGCAGTCCAGGGCAGTGAGACGATGCTTGACATACTTGATCAGGGCGGTGTGGTATATGAGGAGATCCCGGTTTATGATGTGGTTGGCCGCAGGATGGAGAGCATACAGTATCTGAAGGATCTGGATGTGATAACATTTGTCAGCGCATCAGGAGTCAGAGGATTTCTAGATGTTCTTGATGCAGAGAAAAAAAACTGCGGTGTGGCTCATATGTTGAATGATATAGATTCGTGTGGAGATCATACGGACAATACAGGCGGCAGTTTAAAAATACATGATATAATGAAGAATATCCGCATAGCGGCACTTGGAAATGTGACCGAGAAGGCTTTGGAGAAGGCTGGTTATCATGCGGATATAGTTCCGGAGGTTGGTGATATCGATCACCTTATATCAGCCATCGGTGATTATTATTTTAGAGAAAAGAGGCAGTAACATGATAAGACTCAGAAGACTTCGCGGCAGCGAGGCCATCAGAAATATGGTTAGAGAGAACAGGGTTCACAAGGAGGATCTTGTATACCCGATGTTTGTGGCGGAGGGCACAGGGATCAAGAATCCGGTAGACTCCATGCCGGGAATATACCAGTATTCACTCGACACATTTGAGGAGGAGCTTCGCAGAGTGGCGGACGCTGGAATCAGCGCGGTTCTCCTGTTCGGCATACCGGCTCACAAGGATGAGGTGGGCAGCAGCGCGTGCGACGACCAGGGAATCATGCAGAAAGCGGTCAGGAGGATAAAAGAGCTGTATCCGGATATGATAGTCATAGCAGACATTTGTCTGTGCGAGTACACATCACACGGTCATTGCGGAATTATCCAAGACGGCAAGATACTCAACGATGAGACTCTTCCATATCTGGGCAAGATGGCTGTATCACTTGCAAAGGCTGGCGCAGACATGGTGGCTCCGTCGGATATGATGGATGGACACACCGCATACATCAGAAAGGCACTTGACGACAACGGGCTGACGGATGTACTGATCATGGGTTACAGTGCGAAATTTGCATCTGGTTACTATGCACCATTTCGCGATGCGGCACATTCGGCACCACAGTTTGGAGACAGAAGGACATACCAGATGGATCCCGCAAATGGCAGGGAGGCTCTGAGAGAGTGCGAGGCGGATATCGCCGAGGGAGCAGACATAATCATGGTCAAGCCGGCACTTGCTTATCTGGATGTAGTCAAGGATGTGAGAAACCACACGGACTATCCGATAGCGGTGTACAATGTCAGCGGCGAGTACTCCATGGTCAAGGCAGCTGCGGCAAATGGCTGGATAGACGAGAAGAGGATCGTCATGGAAAACATGACAGCCATGAAGAGAGCCGGCGCAGGGATCATCATAACTTATCATGCTATAGACGTGGCACACTGGCTTGAGTCGGAATCAATATGACGGAGTCATATTTCGGAATGATTCCGACGATCTGCCCCACTCGACGGAGGAGAGAGGGGCGTTTCCAAAGAGTCGGAATCATAAAAATTCACACAGGACGATAAATTATAGAAAGAAGAATGGCAATGACAAATTCACAGGATCTATTTGAAAAATCACAGAAGGTAATTCCGGGTGGCGTCAATTCACCGGTCAGGGCATTTGGCTCGGTGGGACGGACACCTGTATTTATGAAGAAAGCAAAAGGTTCACATATATTTGACGAGGATGGCAATTCCTACGTGGATTATGTCTGTTCCTGGGGACCGGGTATCCTGGGGCATGCCGATGACAGAGTCATAGATGCGGTGAAGGCGGCTTGTGATGACGGACTTACATTTGGCGCACCGACAAGGAAAGAACTCGAGATCGCAGAGCTGATAAATGAGCTCATGCCGTCAATGGAGCTGACACGAATGGTCAACTCGGGAACAGAGGCGGTGATGAGCGCACTCAGAGTAGCGAGGGGATTCACAGGCAGAGACAAGATTGTAAAGTTTCGCGGTTGCTATCACGGACACAGTGACGGACTTCTGGTCAAGGCAGGCTCGGCGGCACTTACACAGTCAGTTCCGTACAGTCTGGGAGTCCCAAAGTCGTATACACAGCATACACTCATAGCTGAGTATAACAACGAGGACAGCGTAAAGAAGTTATTTGAGGCGGAGGGAAAAGACATTGCAGCAATAGTGGTCGAGCCTGTTGCAGCAAATATGGGAGTTGTCCCACCACATGATGGATTCCTTCAGTTCCTCAGAGACATAACAAATGAATATGGCGCACTTCTTATATTTGATGAGGTCATCACAGGTTTCAGACTCAGCCTTGGCGGTGCCCAGGAATACTTTGGGGTAAAGCCTGATCTCACAACACTTGGCAAGATAGTTGGAGGCGGAATGCCGGTGGGAGCATACGGCGGACGCCGAGATGTCATGAGCATGGTGGCACCACTTGGTGGAGTATACCAGGCGGGAACCCTGTCGGGCAATCCGATAGCCATGACAGCCGGACTCACAACGCTCCGCATACTCCAGAAGGAAAAGGATACAATATATCCGGCGATAGAAAAGAGCACAAGGCAGATAGCCGACACAGTCAGAGACACACTCGGCGACACAGTCCATGTCAACCAGATAGGCTCACTGATGAGCGTATTCTTCACAGATCAGGAAGTAGTGGATATGGACACGTCAATATCCAGCGACACCGCAAGGTATGCAAAGTATTTCTCATACATGCTGGACAACGGAATCTACCTTGCACCATCACAGTTTGAGGCAATGTTCGTGTCCTACGCACACAGCAAGGAAGACGTATCCAAAACCTGTGAATTAATAAAGGCATATAAAGAGAATTAAAGGGACTTAAATAAGCCAGACGATGTCTCATTAGAAGTATCTTTAAATTTTTATATTGCAAGAAGAATAAGACAAGTATTAAAAAGTAGTTTTGAAAAACACAATAAAAGTAACGGCTTTCAAAGTGTAAGTCTTTATGTGTTCGTGATGCTCCCAGGCGGGTAGCACATAGACGACGGAAGCTTGTCGCTCCTTGCTGAGCGGGAGCCCCCCTGCTCTTATAGGGGGCGGGAGCGAATGCAATCAGGAGCTAAGACAAGGTGACAGAGTCGTGCGTAGCCGGGAGCATCACGAACACATAAAGACGGCCCTTTGAAAAACAAGGAGGAAATATGAGAGATTTGGTTATTGTGGGCAGCGGTCCTGCGGGTCTGTCCGCCGCAGTCTACGCCAAGAGGGCGATGATGGACGTGGTGGTACTGGAGAAGGAGGCATTCTCCGGCGGGCAGATCGTGAATACAGAGCAGGTTGACAACTACCTCGGACTGCCGGGCATAAGCGGCTTTGACATGGGTATGAAGTTCAGAGAACACGCGGATACATTTGGCGTGGAGTTTGATGACAGAGAGGTGACAGCCATCGAGGATCACGGCGATCACAAGAAGGTCAGCCTGGAGGATGGCAGCAGCATAGAGACAAAGGCGGTTCTGATAGCCACGGGTGCAAAGCACAGAAAGCTTGGCGTTCCCGGTGAGGAGGAATTCACAGGGGCAGGAGTTTCTTACTGTGCCACATGTGATGGAGCGTTCTTTAGGAACAAAGAAGTCGCAGTTGTGGGCGGAGGCAATATAGCTCTTGAGGATGCCCTGTATCTGTCAAAGATGTGCAGCAAGGTACATCTGATCCACAGAAGAGATGAGTTCAGAGGCGAGAAAATACTCGGAGCGCAGGTGCTTGAGACTGAGAATATAGAATTTCATTCATTTGCACAGGTGACAGAGATAGGCGGAACGCCGGGCAAGCTGGAACTCAAGGTCGCTGTTAAGACACCGAAAACAGTGGACGGACAGGCCAATCGCGATTTTACGCTTCCGGTAGCCGGTGTATTCATTGCCATAGGAACAAGCCCTATCACAGACTTCCTCGGTGACGTTGTGGAGCTTGATGACGCTGGTTATGTTGCAGCGGGCGAGACCGGACAGTCCAGCACACCGGGAATATTTGCCGCGGGAGATGTGAGGACCAAGGCAGTGCGCCAGGTGGCGACAGCAGTTGGAGATGGTGCAGCAGTTATCCATTATGTTGAGGAATACCTGAACGGGTTAAAAAAGAAGGCATAACTTGAGTATCTGATCAGCAACATATGGTAGGCAGCATAGAAACATAATCATAAAAATCAAGTGAATTAAACGGAAAATAATTGGCACGGAGATAAGGTAAGAACATTATAACTGCTTTTTCTCCCTGCCAAAAAAATAAAACTAATTCATAGTAATTCTATAGGCAAAATATAACAATGAACAGGAGGCAGAAAAATGTTAATATCATCAAAGGGACAATATGCACTGAGACTCATGGTAGATATATCTATAAATAGCGGCAGCACGGTTACTGTCAAAGCTGTAGCCAGAAGATGTGGATTGTCTGACAAATATCTTGAGCAGGTTACATCTTCTCTGCTAAAGGCAGGATATTTAAGGAGCGTGAGAGGGCCGAGGGGCGGTTACCGTCTGAACATGCCAGCGGAGGAGATCACGGTTGGGATGGTGCTAAGGGCGATAGAGGGCAGGATATCACCGATAGATAACAGAGTTGATGAGGACGGCGACACCAACATGGTCATGAACGATGTCATCGGAGAGGTGTGGGATGCCCTTGAGACAGCCATCAACAATGTCCTTGATAACAAAACCATCGCCGATCTTACCCGGGAGTACAGTGACCGGATCGGATACATGTATTCGATATAAATCGGGACGGAGGGGCCAGATGTCAATAAGATTTCAGTTGAAAAAAAACTTATTTTGTATATAGTTGTAGTGGGATATATATCATATTAGGAGAATAAGAGATGTTAACACAGTTTTCGAGAACAGAGCTGCTATTTGGCAAGGAAGCCATGGACAAGCTGGCAGGCTCTAAGGTAGCGGTATTTGGAATAGGCGGAGTTGGCGGTTATGTATGCGAGGCGCTGGTCAGAAGCGGTGTCGGAGCATTTGACCTGATAGATGACGACAAGGTGTGTCTGACAAATCTCAACAGACAGATCATAGCGACAAGGAGCACAGTTGGAAAGTATAAGACCGATGTTATGAGGGACAGGATGCTTGACATCAATCCAAATGTGGAGGTTGAGGTACACAAATGTTTCTTCCTTCCGGAAAATGCGGATGACTTCCCTTGGGACAGCTACGACTACGTAGTCGACGCGGTGGACACCGTGACAGCCAAGATCGCTCTTGTCATGAAGTGCAAGGAGAAAAATATCCCGATCATCAGCAGCATGGGTGCGGGAAACAAACTTGACGGAAGCCAGTTCAAGGTTGCAGATATATACAAGACAAAGGTGTGTCCGCTTGCGAAGGTCATGAGAAGAGAGCTGAAGAAGAGGGGCGTCAAGAAACTCAAGGTCGTATACTCGGAAGAGATTCCGACAAGGCCGATCGAAGATATGGCGATAAGCTGCAGAAACAACTGCATTTGTCCTCCGGGTGCAGAACACAAATGTACAGAGCGCAGAGACATCCCGGGCAGCGTGGCATTTGTGCCATCAGTCGCAGGGCTTATAATAGCCGGTGAGGTGGCAAAGGATCTCATCAGGAGGTAATAAAAAAGGACGCTGAGAAATCAGCGCCTTCTCCATAAAAATACCAGAGTTCCAAGCAGAACCGCACCACCATAGATGAATGGTGCATTTTTGTCACTGTTCATAGTTCTTTCCGTATAAGATACGGATGGATTATTCGGGTTGTAATATATTGCGATGGACGACATGGAGTTGTAATTTGTTATACCGCGGACGGAAAGAAAACCATTGTGCAATACTCCGGACTGGTCGCGGTATTCATAGTTGATATGGGTTCTTTTACTGAATCTTCTGACAGATGTGATATCGGCGGATGTTCTGGTATAGTCCCGCTCGATACGGCATGCCTTACCCCGTATGGAAAGGCCGATGACCACAGCTATGATGAATGATGCTATTGGAATAATGTAAGTCGTATAAGGTAATAGTCTGAAAAAAATACTGATAGAATCCCCCGATGTTAAAATCATAATGTACCCCCTGAAATTGTTGTTTCCCCAAAATATCAGACATGAGATCCCTATTTACATGCCGGACTTGTATGTGTAGATTATAATATAAAGAAGACTGGTTGAGAATCCCTTAATTTAAGAGGATAAGTCTGTTAATATAGCAAATTTCAGGTAATAAATATATTACTGTTTGCACTGCCACTCATGGTGGTCATAAGCTCAGTCATATTCGCATTTGCCAGAAGTGATAACATGGTGATAATAGGCCAATAATATAATAGAGAATATACAAAAGGAAGATGAACGAGATGGATAAGAAAGAAGAAAAGAAAATCATAAGACAGGAGTTTCTGACAGGTGAGAGAGCTCTTTTCATGGGAAAAAATCTCGATATATATGATACGATATTTGACGATGGCGAGTCTCCGCTTAAGGAGAGCCGCGGCATAAATCTGTACGGCAGCATGTTCAAATGGAAGTATCCGCTGTGGTACAGCAAGAACATTGTTGCGGAGGATTGCCACTGGTTTGAGATGGCGAGAGCCGGAGTCTGGTACACTGATAATATCGCGGTGAGGCGGGCACTCATCCAGGCACCAAAGAACTTCCGCAGATGTAAAGGCCTGGAGCTTACGGATGTGACATTCACCCATGCTGAGGAGACCCTTTGGAGCTGCGATGACGTGACAATGGACCACGTGACAGCAAAGGGCGACTATTTTGCCATGAACAGCAGTAATATGAAGATAGACGACCTGAAGCTTGACGGCAACTATTCATTTGACGGATGCAGGAATGTAGAGATAAGAAACTCCAATCTGCTTTCAAAGGATGCATTCTGGAACACAGAGAACGTGACCGTATATGATTCATTCATATCGGGCGAGTATCTTGGCTGGAACGCAAAGAACCTCACCCTGGTGAACTGCACCATCGAGAGCCTTCAGGGCATGTGCTACATCGACAACCTTGTGATGAAGAACTGCAAGCTCATCAACACAACACTTGCATTTGAATATTCAACAGTGGATGCCGACATCTGTAGCAAGATAGACAGTGTCATGAACCCGACATCAGGAACCATCAAAGCCCAGCACATCGACAACCTGATAATAGAAAAAGACAAAGTAGATCCGTCAAAGACAAAAATAATAGTACAGGACTAAACGAGTTTAAGATTTGGTGATATATCATAACGTAAATGAGATTCCGCGGCTGCTGTGCCAGCCGTTTGCCACAGCAGCCGCGGAATCTCTCCATGAAGTGGAGGGACAAACATGAAGTTTGATTTTGACAAGGTTATAGACAGACGCGGCACAGGCTCCCTGAAGTGGGACGTGCCGGAAAACGAACTGCCAATGTGGGTGGCAGACATGGACTTTCAGACGGCTCCATGCATCAGGGAGGCACTGGCAGCCCGGGTGGAGCACGGAATATTCGGATATTCCATCATCCCGGACGAGTGGGCAGATGCCTACGTGAACTGGTGGGGCAACAGACACGGATTTGCGATAGATAGGGATTGGCTGGGGTTCTGCTCCGGAGTCATCCCAGCCATATCAACGGCGGTGAGAAAGCTCACCACACCCGCAGAGAATGTTGTAGTGCAGACCCCTGTCTACAATATTTTCTTTAATTCTATATACAACAATGGGCGAAATATATTGGAAAGCCCTCTGAAATATGACGGCGAGGGATATGCCATGGACTTTGAGGATCTTGAGGCAAAGCTTGCAGATCCACAGACCAGCCTCATGATACTCTGCAATCCGCAGAATCCTGCGGGAAAAATCTGGGATAAGGAGACACTTGCCCATGTGGGAGAGCTATGCGCAAAGTATGGTGTGACGGTCATCTCGGATGAGATACACTGCGATCTCACCGATCCTGGAAAGGAGTATGTGCCATTTGCCACGGCATCTGACACATGCAGGGATATAAGCGTGACCTGTATTGCGCCGACAAAGACCTTCAACATAGCTGGAATACAGACCGCAGCAATTGTGGTTCCGGATAAATTCCTGAGACACAAGATGTGGAGAGGTCTGAACACAGATGAAGTAGCCGAGCCAAATGCATTTGCGGTGGATGCGGCGATAGCAGCATTTACAAATGGCGGCGAGTGGCTGGACAGTCTCAGGCAGTATCTGTATGAGAACAAGCAGTATGTGAGAAAATTTGTATCTGAGAATATCCCTGACATGAAGGTGGTGTACTCGGAGGCAACATACCTTCTCTGGCTTGACTGCAGTAAGATAACTGACAACGCAAAACAGCTTTCAGCATTTATCAGGAAGAACACCGGACTCTATATGTCGCCGGGACTTTCATATGGTAAGAACGGAAAGGCATTTATCAGACTTAACATCGCATGTCCAAGGTCGATCGTGGAAGAGGGCATGAAGAGACTTGCCGAGGGAACCACGGCATTCAGAAAAATGAACGCAGAGATGGTAAACATAGACAATGCGGCTAAAAAAGGAGATATAGATGAGTAGCAGTGAAAACTTGCTGAAGGACATGATATCTGGAAAGTCGATGACCGCATCCCAGCAGATAGGACTTACGGTCAGGCTCAGCATCCCGGCGATCCTTGCCCAGATCTCGTCCATTGTCATGCAGTACATCGATGCATCCATGGTGGGGCGTCTTGGTGCAAATGCATCGGGAGCCATCGGACTTGTCTCGTCCACGACATGGCTGTTTGGCGGGCTATGCATTGCGGTGACTACAGGATTTACTGTGCAGATAGCCCAGGCTGTGGGGGCCGGTGAGGATAAATCTGCCAGAAATATCATGAAACAGGGACTCATAATAGCCTTGTGCATAAGCGTCATACTCGCACTCATTGCAGCACTTATAAGCTCACCGCTTCCGAGATGGCTCGGCGGTGAGGCTGCGATACAGAAGATGGCAAGCCAGTATTTCCTCGTGTACATGCTGGGACTTCCCGCTCTGCAGATGAACAGCATAGCAGGCGGTATGCACCAGAGCTCCGGAAATATGAGACTCCCAGGTATACTGAATGTCATGTGCTGTGTGATGGATGTGATTTTTAATTTGTTCTTTATATTTCCGACAAGAATTGTAAATTTAAGTATTCCGTTTTTATCCAGCGTAAGGCTGGCTGGTTCTCAGATGGCTGGAACGGTTCAGGCAGAAGCCTTTGGTTCCCATTTGTCAACACTTGTGCAGTCTGAAACCTCGATGAATGGACTGACATTTACCATGCCGGGACTTGGTCTTGGCGTTGCTGGGGCAGCACTTGGAACCATCACGGCGGAGGCTGTCACCTGTGCCATTATGGTCACTGCACTTCTGTGGAAGAACAAGAATCTTCATTTAAGAAAGGGCGAACATTTAAGGTTTCATAGGGATATACTTGTCAAAGCGGTAAAGATAGGAGTGCCGGTGGGACTTGAGCAGATGGTCATGTGTTCAGCGTATGTCATGTCCACAAAGATCGTGTCACCCCTTGGAACTATAGCCATCGCGGCCAACTCATTTGCGGTTACTGCGGAGAGTTTCTGCTACATGCCGGGCTATGGAGTACAGGCGGCATCAACCACACTTGTGGGACAATGCGTGGGAGCAGGACAAAAACAGTTGTCCAGAAGAATGGCATGGATTACAATGGGATTAGGTGTGTCGGTTATGACCATTGGCGGAGTCCTTATGTACATAGCAGCTCCGTCCATGATAGGTGTGCTGACACCGAACGAAGAGATAAGAAATCTTGGGGCGGCAGTGTTGAGGATAGAGGCATTTGCCGAACCATTTTATGCCGCATCCATAGTTGCATCGGGAGCACTCAGGGGAGCCGGGGACACTCTGGTCCCAAGCTGCATGAACTTTGCCAGTATGTGGTGCGTGCGGATACCGCTTGCAGCTATACTTGCACCGAGGGTGGGGCTCTATGGTGTATGGATCGCCATGTGCGTGGAGCTCTGTTTCAGGGGAATCCTGTTCACCACAAGGCTTAAACGGGAAAGATGGATGCGGGTGTTTGAAGAAAAATAACTTATGATGTTTTATAATTGCAAGGTATGATTAAACTTGCAATAAAGCATCATTATATTAGGGAGGAAAACATGCCAGTATTTGATTTCAGTGGAAGTGACAACAAGAATAAGAACATAGTTACATATGAGACGTTCCAGTCTTCGGAGTCTACAGCAACAGCGGAGAAGCCAATCATGATCCTTGAGAACACGACCAGGAAGTGGACCCACCACTCCAGCGGAAAGTTCACGAATCCGATCAAGAGAACAGCATTTGAATTTGACGAGGTAGACGGAGTCCAGTCCGCCGACATAATGAAGATAGATGCGAGATTTGTAAGCCTTCTCAAATGGCTCGGTGAGAATCACATCAATGTCCGTCTGTCGGGAGAGAACAGACCGGAGGGTTATGCGGTATACAAGATAAGGGAGACTGAGTTCGGCGGCGGATCGAAGCTGTCGGCAAATGACGGATTCCTTCAGTTCATGATAGAGAGACTTCTTGCCAGCGATGCCCCTTCGGAGGAAGAGAAATCCGAGGAGGAAGAAGAGGAAGAGGCACTGGGCGATGACATGAAGCTCACGAGCATGCAGAGCATCATTGACTTCATGCACTGCGCCGGAAGAACACTTCCTGACAATATAAGGCTGTGGGCCAGAAGAAATCTTGCGGTTGCGAGATCCAGCGAGGTATCACCGGAGGAGAGACGCCACGCCCAGAGAGCACTTTCCATGGCGATGAACATCAGATGGAAGAGCAATTACTTTGAGGCGATAGATCCGGAAGAGGCCAGAAGGATACTGGACGAGGAACTCTACGGAATGGAGAAGGTAAAGCAGAGGATCATCGAGACGATCATCCAGATCAACCGTACACATACACTTCCTGCATACGGACTTCTGCTCTGCGGACCTGCCGGAACAGGAAAGTCACAGATAGCCTATGCGGTTGCGAGAATACTCAGACTTCCATGGACGACCCTTGACATGAGTTCCATCAACGATCCGGAGCAGCTTACAGGAAGTTCAAGAGTATATTCCAATGCCAAGCCGGGAATCATCATGGAGGCATTTTCACAGGCTGGAGAATCTAACCTCGTATTCATCATCAACGAGCTGGACAAGGCAAATTCCGGCAAGGGCAACGGCAATCCTGCCGATGTACTGCTGACACTCCTGGATAACCTGGGATTCACCGACAACTACATGGAGTGCATGATCCCGACAAATGGCGTGTATCCTATAGCGACGGCAAATGACAAGGAGAACATCAGCAAGCCGATCATGTCGAGATTTGCTGTTATAGACATACCGGATTACACCCCGGATGAGAAGAAGGAGATATTCAACAAATTTGTTCTGCCGAAGGTGCTCAAGCGCATCGGACTTGAAGGGAGCGAGTGCATCATCCTTCCAGACGGCGTGGATGCTGTCATCAAGAAGTGCGACGGCGTGACCGGAATCAGAGATATAGAGCAGGCTGCAGAGCACATAGTTGCACATGCGCTTTACCAGATCGAGGTAAATCACGTTCAGAGCGTGACATTTGACGGAGCTATGATAGAGGAGCTTTTGAGCTGATTATCGTCATATTACACAATTTACATTACGGAAAGTATTATGGTATACTCTTCTTATGAAACAAGTTTCAAGGACTACAGTCTGAAATTCATAAGGAGAGTATATTTATATATGGCAAGTATAAGAGACGTTGCGAAGGAGGCGGGGGTCGCCATCTGCACGGTGTCGAGACTTATCAACGGCACGGCAAATGTTGAACCTGAGACTCAGAAGAAGATAGAAGATGCGATGAAGAAACTGGATTATGTTCCAAATGAGCTTGCGCGAGGCATGTTCAAGGGCAGATCAAACTCCATTGCGATGTTGGTTCCGAATATCCAGCACCCATGGTTCTCATCACTGGCATCGGAGATAGAAAAGATACTTTATGAGAAGAAATACAAGTTTATGCTTTTTTCCACATCCGATGACAAGCAGAGGGAGAAGGAGTGTTTTAAGCTGTTAAAGTCCAACATCGTGGATGGGATCATATGCGGAACGTCGGCATGTACGGCGAAGGAATACCAGAAGATAGATAAGCCGATGGTCATGCTGGATTATAAGGTTGGCAGCAAATTTCCTGTCGTAGTGTCGGATCACAAGATGGGCGGACAGCTTGCTGCCCAGGAATTTATAAACAGTGGATGCAGATATGTCATCCACATATCAGGAATCAAGGTAGATAAGAATATCATGTCATTTGAGTGCCATGAGGAACTAGACAGAGTCCTTGCCGAGAATGGGATAAAATCCAGACGAGTTCCAATACAGTGGAACGACTTTGATTTTCATGGATATTTTGAGATGGCAAAATGCATACTGGAGGAGTATCCTGACGTGGACGGAATATTTGCCGCAGACATGCCGGCGATAGCATTCCTTAAGGCGGCACTTGCCATAGGCAAAAAGATTCCTGATGACCTGGCGATCGTGGCATACGACGGAACGTACATAACCAACGCCAGCACGACAAGGCTCACATCGATACATCAGCCGTACAAGGAGATCGCCCAGGAGGCAGTACGCCAGCTTATGGAGATGATCGACGGACCGGAGGAGGAAGATGATGCCGAAGGACAGGTTGAAAGTGCAACCGCAGATCAGATCTACAGCGCAAAAGAGAGAAACACACATATAGACGGAAATCTTATACTACTTCCGGTGAGCGTAGAAAAAGGCGATACAACTTTATAGTATGATTACGAAAAGAAGTTCATGAAGAGAAAATGAGGTGCCACTCAAAAATCATGAACTCCTTTTTTATGTGGGTACAAAACATAAAAAACTTACTAAGAGCACAAAATACAAAAATCTATAAATCCCCTATTGACGAAACATGTTTCATATGATAATCTTAATGCAAATGAAACATGTTTCATTTAAGCGCTTATGAAATGTGTTTTATCGGAACAATATGAATGATAGCGAGAATTAACAAGAGGGAAAATTCAAAGCAAGAAAAGGAGAAAAGGTTATGAGAGCAAAGAAATTAGTAGCATGTGCACTTTCAGCAGCAATGATGCTGGGACTTGCATCCATGACAGGATGTGGTTCAGCAAAGAAGGATTACGATCTGTATATTTACAACACAAAGTCCGAGATCGCAGACAGCATCCAGGATCTGTGCAAGGATTATGAGACAGAGACAGGAGTTAAGGTTAAGGTTTACACATGTGGTACACAGGAGACCATGGAGACACTCAGATCTGAGATGAATTCCAAGAACTATCCTACACTGTACGCGATAAATCAGGCACAGTTCACAGAGTGGAACGAGGGCGGATTTGTACTTCCATCAACATCAGTAAAGAATGAGGAGTTAAAGTCAATCTACGATTCAATTCCAGAGAGCATGCAGCTCGCAGATGAGAGCGGAGCAAGCTGCGGAATCCCTTACAACGTAGAGGGTTACGGACTTATCGCAGATACGCAGATGATATGTGATGTATTTGGACTTGACAGCGCAGACGCATTTGTCGCTGATTACAGAAGTGCCAATTATGAAGAGTTCACAGGCATGATCAAGGCAATCGATGATTACATAAACGGCAAGGGTGGTGAGAAGGTTACACTTTCAGGCAATGCATACACCACGGCAAAGGACAAGACAGCCACAACAGAGAACATGAACGGAGTATTTGCAATCGCAGGCGCAGAGAAGTGGACATATGCAAACCACTATACAAACTACGCACTGAATGCAGTATTCCCTAACTACAATGCAACGGCAGCAGCTACAAAGGAAGATGTTGATAAGCTTGAGGAGCCACTTGTAAAGATGGTTCAGGAGCTTGACATGCTTTCAAGCTACACAGCAGGACCAAGCGGCAAGGTAGAGCGTGGATCAGAGTACATCAACTCAACAGTGACAGGATATGATCAGGCAGTTCAGACATTTGCCGAGGGTAAGGCAATGTTCATCAAGCAGGGTAACTGGGTATACGGAACCATCGCAGGTGTGGATGCAGACAAGGCATCAAGACTTACGATGCTCCCAATGAAGGTCAACCTTGAGCAGAGTGACATCTCAGCTGAGGGCGTTACAGTTGACAAGATGAACAGCTCAATCCCTGAGTTCGTTTCACAGTATTACGTTATCAACAAGAAGGATTCAGAAGAGGAGCAGAAAGCCGCTGAGGACTTCCTTGTATGGCTCTACACATCAGATACAGGAAAAGATTACATCACAAACAAATTCGCATTTGTCCCATTCAACGCAGACGAGAGCGAGAAGCTTGAGAATCCGCTCAGCAATTCACTTGTATACTATATGAGCAATGACCTTGTGATGGGCAATGACTTCGATGCTTTCCCTGAGTCATGGGGACTCAACACCATCGGTGCAACTATTCAGGAGCAGTTGTTTACAAATCCTGATCAGTGGGATGAGAACACTATAAGAACAGGTGTGGAAGATGCACTGACAAAGTGGAAGGACAGCATCAAAGAGTAATCGGTGCTCAATGGGATGTGTCAGGTTTTCTATGAAAACCTGACATGTAGCGCCAGCCATTTGCCGAAGGCAAATTTTGTATGGCTGGTGTTCAATGTAGGAAAGGAAAAACTATGAAAAGATTTTACAAGAGAAAATTCTGGTTTATGGTTCTGCCTTCTATAGTGTTGTTTCTGCTGGTTATCATAGTTCCTTTTATAGAGGGTGTGATCTACTCCTTCACCGAGTGGAGAGGTTCCTACTTCGTAGGTGGGGAGCACTGGTGGAATGCACTGGTGGGACTTAAGAATTATACAAGCATATTCAAGTCGAAGGATTTCCTTCAGTCACTTGGATACACGGCCATATATGCTGTACTCGCAGTAATAGCACAGAATGTTGTCAGTCTTCTTCTGGCACTCATGATCAAGAAGCTTACCAAGGGCAAGGGACTTTTCAGAACGGTACTGTTCCTTCCATATGTACTTGGAATGCTCGCCATGGGTTATGTATGGCGTTTCATATTTGAAAATGTATTTTCACAGACGCTGTTCGGAACAGACGGTGTGGTACACGTAGAGGTGCTCAACAACATGCTTCAGAATCAGTGGAAAGCACTTCTGGCATATGCGATCGTTGGTGTGTGGCAGGTTGCAGGTTATTACCTGATAATCTACCTCAACGGACTCAACAATATTTCAGAGGATATTTATGAGGCTGCCAGAATAGATGGGGCTACGGGCTGGACAAGCTTCAGGAAGATCACACTTCCGCTTCTCATGCCTTCATTTACGATAGTGCTCTTCATGTCACTGGCAAACAGCTTCAAGATGCTTGACCTCAACGTTTCACTGACAGAGGGCAATTTCGGAACGACCATGATATCCTACATGATACTGAAAACAGTAAGAGAGAGTTCACCTCCGGCATATGGAGAGGCACAGGCACAGGCAGTTATATTCTTCGTTATCATTGCAGTTATATCTATAGCTCAGGTAATGATCACTAAGAGAAAGGAGATCGAATCATAATGGGAGTAAGAGGCAAGATCAAAAGAGCAATCATAGTGGTTATACTCGCTGTATTGGCAATCGTGACCATATTCCCGATATGGTTCCTGATCGTCAACTCATTCAAGGGACAGCAGGAGATAGTAGCATCTCCAATAGCTCTCCCGAAATCATGGAATCTGGACTATCTGAAGAATGCAGCTGAGCAGATAAATCTCGGCAGCAGCCTGCTTCAGACAGTACTCATAACAGTTGCGGCAGTGGCACTTATCGTGGTCATATCTTCATTTGCCGCATGGGCAATTGCCAGGACAGATTCCAAGGTGGCAAATATACTCTTCATCGCATACACAGCAGCCATGCTCATACCTTTCCAGTCAGTTATGTACCCGTTGGTATCGCTGATGGACAAGCTGGGACTCAAAAACACACCGGGTCTGATCCTCATGTACGGAGGCTTTGGAATCAGTATGTCGGTTCTGCTGTACAGAGGATTCATCAAGAGTATCCCGCTGTCACTTGAGGAGGCAGCCATGCTCGATGGAGCAAATATATTCCAGATATACAGATATGTGGTCATGCCCCTCTTAAAGCCTACGACCATGACAGTTGTCATCACAAATGCAGTGTGGATATGGAACGATTACCTTCTTCCATTCCTCGTAATAGGAAATAACGACAAAAAGACGCTCACGCTGAGCTTATATTATGCAAAGAGTCTGTCAGGACAGTATGGAAATCCATGGGAGCTAATCTTCCCTGCGGTACTTCTCTGCATCATCCCTATCGTGATCATATTCATCATACTTCAGAAGAATATCATCGAGGGAATTTCAGCCGGAGCTGTGAAAGGATAAACATAAAATATGGACAGAAAATGGTGGAAAGAGGCGGTATTTTACCAGATATACCCTAGAAGCTTCTATGACAGCAACGGAGATGGAATAGGAGATCTGAAGGGAATAACTGAGAAATTGCCGTACCTCAAAAATCTTGGCGTGACCGCTGTGTGGATATGTCCATTCTTCAAGTCGCCTATGAAGGACAATGGATATGACATATCGGATTACTACGATGTGAATCCTGAGTTTGGAACCATAGAGGATGCGGATGAACTTATAAGATGCGCAAATGAAAATGGCATCAAGATCATCATGGACATGGTCATCAATCACACATCAGACCAGCACAGATGGTTCCAGGAGGCGTGCCGGGACAGACACAGCAAATACAGAAATTACTATATATTTAAGGACAACATAGATGGACTTGCAGATCTCAGATCCAACTTCGGTGGAAGCACATGGACACAGATTGAGGATGGTAGCTGGTATTTCCATTCATTTGCGAAGGAGCAGCCGGATCTCAACTGGGAATGTGAGGAGATGAGACAAGAGCTCTACGACATGATGAATTGGTGGCTTGACAAGGGAGTTTCAGGATTCCGAATGGATGCCATCACATTTATCAAGAAAGACCTCTCATTCTCGCCTATGCCGTCAGACGGCGAGGACGGCAGATGCGATGTTGGCAAATGCTGCCTCAATAGGCCGGGAATAGATGAGTTCCTTCACGAGTTAAAACTCAACACATATGGCAGAGGAGACTTTGTGACTGTCGCAGAGACTCCTGGAGTCCCAAATGAGGATTTGGACAGATATATTGGGAGAGATGGACATTTCTCCATGATATTTGACTTTAGCTACACAGATATAGATATCAATCCGGGCGATCTCTGGCTGCACCAGAGAGACTGGACGATAGAGGAATTCAAGGACAAGCTGTTCACCAATCAGAGACTTGTGAAAAAGATCGGATGGGCAGCAAATTACCTGGAAAACCACGATCAGCCTAGAAGTATAGGCAAGTACTTCCCAGCCGGTGATATTCCTGAATACAGAACACAGATGGCAAAGGCGCTGGGCGCGCTGTTCTTCTTCCTGAAGGGTACGCCGTTTGTATATCAGGGACAGGAACTTGGCATGATAAACACTCATTTTGATAACATAGATGAGCTGGACGATATCAACTCCAAGGGACAGTTTGCGAGATGCATTGAAGCCGGATACAGCGAGGCAGAGGCGATGGAATCTGTAAATATCAGGAGCCGCGACCAGTCAAGACTTCCGATGCAGTGGAACAGCGATAAGAACTTCGGATTCTCAGTGCATGAGCCATGGCTGGCATGCAACAATCAGTGTGACCTCCAGACAGTGGAGCTTGAGAGCGCTGATAAGGATTCTGTGCTTAACTTTTATAAGGCGATGATACAGCTCAGAAATCACTCGGAGTACACACAGACTCTCATCTACGGAGACCTGGAGGATGTGGAGACGGATAATGCAGGAATCATAGTGTACAGGCGCAAGCCGGTTCAGATTGAGTGTGTATGTGGAACTGGAGCAAATGCAGAAAGCACAGACAGATCGGTATATGTTGTTGTCAACATGACCGGTGAGGATGTGGGCTATGCAATTCCTGAGACTGCGGATATGCTTATGGGTAATTATGCGGATTACGATGGTACGCTCAGACCTTATGAGACTGTGGTGTACGCGGTGTAGGCCGGAGCTGGCAGAAAAAGCCTGAATATTGGTGGAGACTGATTGAAAATTACAGTTGGTCTGGTATCAGTATTCAGGCTTTTTTCATTGTCTGTATACTTTTGGGATACTTTGCTCAAATCTATAGACAAAGTGAATGGATCATTAAATGCAAGATATGTCTTAATGTTCAAAGCGTATTCACAGTTCAGAATAATCACCCAACTTAACCATTATCGGTACCATATTTGGTCAACTTTTTTCCATATAAAATCTAATTCCCAGATATTAAAATAACTGTATTAAAAGCAGTCAGACATGAGATTTTAGAGCAGAGGGTGCGCAGTGCACAGGCGTAACGGAGGTTGTCTGCTCAGACAAATAAATGGAGAAAAGGAGTCACACTTATGGGTATTATTTTTCACGAAGAAACAAAGACATTTCACCTTACAAATGGCGAGATAAGCTACATCATGACAGTGCTCCCCAATGGACATCTGGGAAATCTGTACTATGGTAAGGCGATAAGGGACAGAGAGGATTTCTCACATCTGTTGGAGCTTGTCCAGAGACCTATGTTTCAGTATGTATATGACGATGACAGACTGTTCTCACTTGAGTCAGTGAAGCAGGAGCTTCCTGTGTACGGAACCACAGACTACAGAGCGCCGATGGTTGAGGTACTTCAGTCAAATGGCAGCAGGATATCAGATTTTGTATATGTATCACATGAGGTAAATGAGGGCAAGCCAAAGCTTGAGGCACTGCCGGCAACATACACAGAGAATGATGACGAGGCAGAGACATTGATCGTCACATTGAAGGATTCACTCACAGGAATAAAGGCGAGAATGCTCTATACGATATGGAGCGACAGACCAGTCATAGCAAAGAGTGTGGAGTATGTAAATGAAGGCACAGAGGCGGTACATCTCACCACTGCTTACAGTATGTGCCTGGATCTCCCTGATCCTGATTATCAGTGGATGCAGCTCTCAGGCGCATGGGCAAGGGAGCGCCACATAATAACAAGGGATCTCGAGCAGGGCGTACAGTCGATAGGCAGTAATCGTGGTCATTCATCCCATGAGCACAATCCGTTCATCGTATTGAAGAGAGAGACAACGGACGAGAACCAGGGAGAGGCGATTGGAATAAGCCTTGTATACAGCGGCAATTTCAAGATACAGGCAGAGGTTGACACGAGAAATACAGCCCGCATTCTTGCCGGAATAAATCCGGATACATTTGACTGGAAGCTCGATGCAGGTGAGCATTTCCAGACTCCTGAGGCAGTCATCGTATACTCAGATCAGGGACTCAACAAGATGAGCCAGACCTTCCACAAGCTGTATCAGAAGAGACTTGCAAGAGGCGAGTGGAGAGACAAGCCAAGGCCGATCCTCATCAACAACTGGGAGGCTACATATTTTGATTTCACCAGAGAGAAGCTCATAGCCATCGCACTGAAGGCAAAGGAGTGCGGAGTTGAGCTGTTCGTTCTTGACGACGGCTGGTTTGGAGCCAGAACCACAGACCATGCAGGCCTTGGAGATTGGGTTGCAAATCCAGACAGACTCCCGGAGGGAATCACAGGAATTGCAGAGGATATAGAGAAGGTAGGATTGAAGTTCGGACTGTGGTTCGAGCCGGAGATGACAAATAAAGATTCAGACCTCTACAGAGAGCACCCAGACTGGATACTTTCAGTTCCGGGAAGACATTACTCACACGGAAGATTCCAGTATGTTCTGGATTTCTCCAGAAAAGAGGTCGTTGACAGAATATATGAGATGATGGCAAAGATACTCAGCACGGCAAAGGTGTCATATGTGAAGTGGGATATGAACAGAAGTATCACCGAGTGCTATAGTGCGGCTCTTCCGGCTGATAGACAGGGCGAGGTGTTCCACAGATACATACTTGGTGTGTACGATTTGTATGAGAGACTCACAAGCACATTTCCACATGTACTCTTTGAATCATGTGCCAGCGGCGGCGGACGTTTTGATCCGGGCATTCTCTACTATGCGCCACAGGGCTGGACAAGTGATGACACGGATGCCATAGAGAGAGTCAAGATCCAGTATGGAACATCCATGTGTTACCCGATCAGCAGTATGGGAAGCCACATTTCGGTTGTGCCAAATCATCAGACAAGACGTGAGACTCCGCTTAAGACCCGTGCAAATGCTGCATACTTCGGAACATTTGGATATGAGCTGGATCTGAACAAGCTCACAGCCGAGGAGATAGAGGAGGTCAAGGAGCAGGTCAAGTTCATGAAGGCATACCGTGAGGTGATCCAGTACGGAACATTCTACAGGCTTGCAAGTCCATTTGACAATGAGGAGTGTGGCTGGATGGTCGTATCAGACGATAAGAAGACTGCCATCGTTGCGTGGTTCAGAACACTCTACACACCGAACAAATGCTTCACCAGAATGAAGCTCCACGGCCTTGATCCTGATGCGATATATAGCTGCAATGTGCTCGGGGGACAGGCGCTCACAGTGAGCAAGACACCGGATGGAAAGCTGATATATGAGAAAGTGTCAGGAGACAAAGGAGAGGATTCTGCAGTCAATGTCATCGCAGGCCCATCATGCTATGGCGATGAGCTGATGAACCTCGGACTCATCACCAGCGACACATCGGCGGGAGAGATAGTCGGAGAGGATATGCCTTGCGGAGACTATGATTCCAGACTCTATGTGCTCAAGGCAGAGTAAGCGGGTTTGCGAAAAAATTTTCCTGCTTTTTCGGGCAGAAAAAGAAAAAAGACAGTATATCCGAGTCAAAAAACTAAGATAATAAAATCCAAATAACCGCACTCGTGGTCTATGATTGAAATAAGGCAGTTAAGATATGCCTGTATGGGTTATTTCTGACGACCAGCAAAGGGCATGGTACCAGAAAGGCCATAGTGGCAGGACTTCTGGGAATGCTGCCGGATGATACAAGGATTCCGGATGCCCTGGACATAGCAGACGAGCAGATGGCGCTGGCGGGAATAAACAGTGCTATCCCTGTAGATGAGGTCATAGATGCCATGAGACGTATCGGTGCAGACATGTCCGATACACTGAAGGAGACTGCGCGTGGAGGCCTTGCAACCACTCGCACGGCGCTTGAGGTGAAAAATAGACTAAAAATGTAGATAGAAACTATGGCATTTGTCAAATTGCATAAATAAGGTTTTTTTTAGCCTGCAAACATGATATAATTGCATAAAGAATGTTTTGAAAATGCAGTTGGGGATGATCAGATGAGCAACAGGAAGGGAATATGCGTTATAACAGCACAGGTTGAAGAGAGTACACAGAATCGCTTCATGCAGGGATTTCTGAAGCAGGCATATGATATGAATTACGATGTCTGCATATTTTCCATGTTTTTGAAGTACCAGGATTCAACAGACAGGGAGGTTGGAGATTCAAACATCTACAACCTTATTAATTTTAACCTTTTTGATGCTGTGGTATTGTGTCAGGACACCATACAGACTCCGGGAGTCGTAGAAAAGCTGGAGAAGCGCCTGCAGTCAGAATTTGCAAATGGTGTGGTAGTGGTAGTCGACAAAGAGAATAACATATTCCCAACGGTCATGATGGATCATTATACCCCTATAGTAAAACTCGTGGATCACCTTATAGAGGTTCACGGACACAAGAATATATATTTCCTGGGCGGACTCAAAGAGCACATACACTCCAAGCAGCGACTCGCCGGTTACATAGACAGCATGAAGGCGCACAACCTGCCGGTTACGGACGACATGATATATTATGGAACATACTGGTACGACAGCGGCGACTACATGGTGGACGAGCTTGTGAAGGATAAGGAGCATCTGCCGGATGCCATCGTATGTGCAAATGACTGTATGGCCATCGGAGTGTGCACCGCATTTGACAGATATGGAATAAGAGTTCCCGAGGACATAGCCGTGGTGGGCTATGACTCCATAGAAGACGGAAGAAACAGTCCTGTTCCGATCACATCTGCGGACATACCGGCGGATGACTGCGGGCACTACTGTATGAAATATATAGATGCAAAGCTTAACGGACATGACGTACCGGAATTCAAGTCCAACGTGGAGCTGTACATAGGTGGAACCTGTGGCTGTGAGGGCTGGGAACGAGAGACAGTCAGGATCAGAAGAGACAAATGGGAGACAGACCTCTCAGAGACCGGCTTCTACTCTTGCTTCAACAACATGGCGGATGACCTTGTGGCGCAGACGAGCGTGGAGTCATTCTTCGACACCGTGTCGGAATACGTGTACCAGATAAGACCATTTGAGAGCTTCCATCTGTGCCTGAACGACTACTGGAGAAATCCGGAGGTCATGACCGGCGATGAGGCACTTCGCTACGGTTACACAGATCATGTATACAGACTGATAAAGTGCGGCCCGGATGAAAAAGAAGAGAGACACATACGCTACGACGACGTATTCGAGTCTGCGAAGCTGTTGCCGGAGCTGTACGAGGACAGGGATTATCCTACAGCGTTCATATTTACACCATTGTTCTTCCAGGACAGAAGCTTTGGCTATGCAGTGGTGAACTACGGTGCAGAGCCGAGGGTGTACGAAGATGTATACAGATCCTGGATCAAGACGGTTGCCAGAGACATGGAGTCATTTGCAAGACATCAGGGACTCAATGTACTTCTAAACAAGCTTGAGGTGGATCAGATAAGAGACGGTCTCACCGGAATGTACAACTACAGAGGCTTCATAGGCAGGGCAAATGACATGATAATCCAGGCCGCTGAAGAGAAGTCTGAGATACTTGTGTTGGCGGTGGATCTGAAGAATACACGCCAGATAAACAGCAATTACGGAAGAACAGAGGGTGACAGAGTCATAAGCTATGTTGCCCAGTCGATAAATGAGATACTTACCCCATACGAGATATCCATGAGGATGGGAAATGACGAGTTCGTCATAGCCACAGTGGCAAAGAGTGGCGATATCTCAAGGGGAGAATATATAGCCGAGGAACTCAAGAAGAAGCTTGAGGCGGCAAACAGTGGCGGAAAGGACGATTACGAGCTCGGTATATATTACGGATGTAAGAAGGCTCTGGTCAAGTCATCTGCCGAGCTGGAGACCCTCATCAACGATACGGTCAACCAGAAGAACCGCATAAAAGAACAGAACAATGCCAAGGGACGCAACAAAGCGACGATAACGAACAGGGATCTGGAGAGAGATGAGATAGTAGCTATGATACTGGACAACAACATGCTCACATATCATTTCCAGCCTATAGTAAGTGCCCGTGACGGAAGCATATTTGCATACGAGGCACTTATGAGGATACTGGTTCCTATGAGAATGTCACCCCCTGAGCTTCTGGAGAGTGCAGAGAGACTGAACAGACTGTACGATGTGGAAAAACTCACACTGTTCAACGTCGTGGAGATTGTGGCATCGAATCCTGAGATGTTCAGGGGCAAGAAGGTATTTATCAACAGCATGCCGGGGCATATGCTCAACGCACAGGACAGAAATGAATTCATTTCAAAGGTGAAGACGCTCCAGTGTGCAGGCATCGTCATAGAATTTACCGAGGGAGCAGAGCTGTCGGATGCGGAACTGAATGATCTCAAGGCATTCCTCAGAGGAAATGGCATGGAGATCGCCATAGACGACTACGGCTCAGGCTATTCAAATGTAAACAATCTTCTCAGGTATATGCCTGAGTATGTGAAGATAGACAGAATGCTTCTGACAGGGATCGATGCAGACCCACACAGACAGCATTTCGTCAAGGATATAATAGAATTCACCTCGACCAACGACATCAAGGCGCTGGCAGAGGGCGTTGAGACCACGAAGGAGATGAAGACCGTCATCCAGCTCGGTGCGGATCTCATTCAGGGATACTATACCGCCCATCCGAACGCGGAGGTGGTACAGCTCATATCCCCACAGGTTGTGAATGAGATAGTTCAGTACAACCAACAGGAAGAGGTGGCTGAGAACAGCAGCATATTTGTCATGGAGCATGAGAGAAGTGCATCACTTCTGAAGCTCACATCCCGGGGAATCAGGAAGATAGTTGTGGCACAGAGAGCCGGTGGCGACAACAATGTCCGCATAGTCGGCGCACAGGGCTTCAAGTCAGATATGACACTCAAGATAAAGGATGGTTTTACCGGAACCATAGTGCTGCAGAATGTAAGCTTCTCGGGCGACCGTGACAAGCCTTGTATAGACTGCGGTGAGAATACGGATCTGCACATCATGCTTGAGGGTAAGAATTTCTGTAGGAATGGCGGAATAAAGATACCGGAGTCGTCCAGAGTGACATTTATCGGAGATGGGGATATAATGATCCGCGTCAACGGTAACAGCTATTACGGAATAGGCAATGACATTAATTCAAAGCATGGAGTCATGAAGTTCAAGCAGGAGGGCGCCATTAATATAGAAACAAACGGTGTGAACGGAGTGGCAATAGGCGCCGGACTCGGAGGAGATATACGTATAGAGAAGGGACGATACGACCTGTATATCAACGGCGAGAACGGAGTTGCTATTGGAAGCATAAGCACCCCGGTGAATCTGAATCTCCTGCAGGCGGACATAGACATAACCTATGAGGCTGCAAATGGAGTCGCCATCGGCTCGGTGAGCCAGCACGCAGATATCGCGATAAAGAACACATCCATATCGCTCAGAGGATCGGGCAACAGATACGTGGCGGTCGGAACCTTGGACGGAGATGGATGCAGCGTAGATATAAGCAGAGCACATGTGGACATGAACCTTAAGGGCAATTCGTGCATAGCCATGGGATCTGACCATGGAATAGCAGACATACGCATGACGGACGCCAACTCAAGGCTGGCGGTTCAGGGCGAGGCGTGCTTCGCACTTGGAAGCAGAGACGGCACAGGCATGCTGTCCAGCAATAATGCAGATTTGAATGTGGTTGTCAGGAATTCACTGAACATAGATATATCCGCGGCAGAGCAGGACATACGTCTGGTGAATGGAAGATACATGTTCATTCTGAACAATGAAAATATAGAGCGCAAGGTAGTAGAGCGTTATTAATTCAAAGGAGTATAAAGTGATAATGGAAAGAGAGACTATGTGTATACAGGCTGGATACCAGCCTAAGAATGGGGAGTCAAGAATGATACCGATCGTACAGAGCACAACGTTCAAGTACGACACGAGCGAGGATATGGGTAAGCTGTTTGACCTTGAGGAGAGCGGCTATTTCTACACCAGACTTGCAAATCCGACAAATGACTATGTGGCAGACAAGATATGTGCCCTGGAGGGGGGATCGGCAGCAGTGCTCACATCATCAGGACAGGCAGCAACATTCTTCTCGGTATTCAACATTGCCGGAGTGGGAGATCACGTTGTGGCATCATCCACCATATACGGAGGAAGCTTCAACCTTTTTGCTGTGACCATGAAGAGAATGGGTGTGGAATTCACATTTGTGGATCCTGACTGCTCGGACGAGGAACTTGAGGCAGCGTTCAGACCGAACACCAAGGCCGTGTTTGGCGAGACCATAGCCAATCCGGCACTCATAGTATTCGATATAGAGAGATTTGCAAATGCGGCACATGCACACGGAGTACCACTCATCGTGGACAACACATTTGCCACACCGATCAACTGCAGACCTATAGAGTGGGGCGCAGACATAGTCACACACTCCACCACGAAGTACATGGACGGACATGATGCAACCGTGGGTGGGGCGATCGTGGATTCAGGCAAATTCGACTGGATGGCACACGCAGACAAGTTCCCAGGACTCACCACACCTGATGAGTCATATCACGGAGTGGTATACGCAGAGAAATTCGGCCAGGGCGGCGCATATATCAACAAGATCGTGGCACAGCTTATGAGAGATCTCGGCCCGATACCTGCACCTATGAATTCGTACATGCTCAATCTTGGACTGGAGTCGCTTCACGTGCGTATGCCACGTCACTGTGAGAACGCACTGGCGGTTGCGAAGTTCCTCGAGGCACACGATAAGATAGCCTGGGTAAATTATCCTGGACTTGAGAGCAGCAAGTATTACGAGCGTGCTAAGAAGTATATGCCGGACGGCACATGTGGAGTTGTGTCATTTGGCGTCAAGGGAGGAAGAGCTGCTGCGGAGGCCTTCATGAAGGAACTCAAGGTTGCGATGATAGCAACACATGTGGCGGATGCACATACATGCGTTCTTCATCCTGCATCAGCTACACACAGACAGATGAATGACGAGGAGCTTCTGGCGGCAGGAGTAAGTCCTGATCTTGTGAGACTGTCGGTGGGCATTGAGAATGTAAAAGACATAATAGCAGATCTTGAAAATGCACTGGATAAGGTACAGATATGAGAATAATAAATATAACCGACCTTTCGGCACCCGAGCTTGATATATATGCGCGCATGTCAGAGAATCAACTGGCGCACATATATGAACCGGCTTCCGGGCTGTTCATAGCTGAGAGTCCAAAGGTCATAGAGAGGGCACTGGATGCGGGTTACGAGCCAGTGTCCATTCTATTGGAAGACAGGCACGTGGAAGGACAGTGCGCGGATATAATAAAGCGGTGCGGAGATATACCGATATACACAGCACCATTTGATGTCCTCACGAAGCTCACGGGATTTGCCCTGACAAGGGGGATGCTGTGCGCCATGAGGAGGGCAGAGCTGCCGTCTGTTGAGAGCGTGTGTGAACATGCCGCCAGAATAGCGGTGCTTGAGGAAGTGATGAACCCGACAAATGTGGGAGCGATATTTAGAAGTGCGGCGGCACTCGGGATGGATGCTGTACTGCTCACGCCGGGCTGCAGTGACCCGCTCTACAGGAGGGCGGCAAGGGTCAGCATGGGAACGGTGTTCCAGATACCGTGGACATATATTACATTTGACACCCTGGGTCTTGCACACAATAAAGCAGATCATGGCATATGGCCGGAGTTTGGGATGGAACAACTTCACAGTATGGGCTTCAGGACGGCATCCATGGCGCTAAGAAATGACACGATAGACATACACGACCCGGAGCTGAAGCAGATCGACAGATTTGCAGTAATACTGGGAACCGAGGGAGAAGGCCTCAAGACAGAGACCATAGATTCCAGCGACTACACAGTGAAGATACCAATGTATCACGGAGTGGACAGCCTGAATGTGGCTGCAGCCAGTGCCGTGGCATTCTGGGAACTTGGCAGACGCTCGTAAAACGTCGAAAAACCTCCCTCAAAAAGTACGCATACATATCTACAGGATATGGAAAATATGTTATAATAGTCAGGACGTGAACAGACAGGCTCACAGTCGGCAGAAGGAAAAGACTTAGGAGGATGATAGACATGTTTTATGCTATTTCAGGAATTAACGGGGATTATGAGGCATACAAGAGAGCACTCAAGAAACTCAAGTTTCAGAACCTTGACGATATAAAGGAAGAGGACATCATGAACGAGGAGGCAGTCATCAGCACCCTTGAGGGCGAGGATGTCCTGTATGTCCTTGGCAATATAATCGGAGCAGGCGGCGGATCCATGAAGATACTTCAGGATATGATGAGCAGAGATAATGTCATCGCAGTTGTCGGTGAGAACGAGTACAAGATCACACAGGCACTCAAGGCACTGAATGACCATATCCAGTCCACAGGTGAGGTGCCACCACAGATGCTGGTAGACAAGATAACATCCATGCTTGGAGAAGAGCTCTCAGGTGCGGTGGAGGAGTTCCTGCAGCTTGACGATGAAGAGCGTGAGGATGTCATAGAGTATATAGATGAGATTTCTGAGGAAGCGTTCCTCGAAGTGATGATGGCGAGAAAGAAATTTGTGCTGGTTCACGCCGGAATAAGAAACTTCGATCCGAAGAAGGAACTGGATGAGTACGACACAGAGGACTTCATCACAGAGCCAGCAGACCTGGACAAGACATATTACAAGAACAGAACACTCGTCGTTGGACATGTGCCAACCACAGAGCTCGGCGGTGAGGGCAAGATCGTTAAGAAGAACAACAACGTTGCCATTGACTGCGGGTGCGGCAAGGGCGGACAGCTTGGAATATACTGCCTGGGCAACGGCTCGGAGATGTATGTATAATAGAATAAAGAAGAGATTGACACGGCGGGATATGAAATATCATATCCCGCTTTTTTTATGTATGTATGATGGAAGAAATTGGATTAAGAAAATAAAGTGGTTTATACAAATTGTATAGTTAAGCGAAAAATCAACGAGGATTTTTGTCGATTTTAAATCGCAAATGGAATTGAAAAATTGTGAAGAAACTGTTAAATTAGGGTGTGAGCATGGATAAAGAATTTTCCTATATAAATATTTATAGTTTTTTATAAAGAAAACAGGAGGAAAACATGGGTGTTATAGATTTTCATTCACACATACTGCCGGGTATAGACGACGGCAGCAGGAATGTCGAGACATCTATAGGCATGCTTCGGATGTGCAAAGAGCACGGCGTGGATACTATGATAGCGACGCCGCACTTTTATGCTGATTCAAATACTGTGGAGAGGTTTATTGATTCAAGACAGAAAGCATATGATAAAGTCATGGCTGAGAATATGGACATACCGCAGATTATAATGGGGGCAGAGGTCGCGTTCTTTGCAGGAATAAGCAGAGCGGAGAAAACGGATGCACTAAAAGTAGAAGGAACTGATATCATGTTGCTGGAGATGCCGTTTGTGACATGGAGTGATTCGGTAGTGCAGGAAGTACGAGACTTAATTGAGAAGAGACATTTCCATATCATACTAGCTCATATAGAGCGATTCTTACAGATACCAGGCAACAAGCCATATGTGAGACAGATCCTTGAACTGCCAGTTACGGTGCAGGTGAATGCGGAGACACTTCTGGATTTCAGACAGAAGGGCAAAATGCTCAAGATGTTCAAGAAAGGACAGGCACACATCATAGGAAGCGACTGCCATGGTATGCATCACAGGGTGCCGAACTTGTGGCTGGGCCGCGAGGTGCTGGAGAAGAAGCTGGGACATGAATTCCTGGAGAACATGGACAGCTACGGAACAAAGCTCCTTAAAGAACATCAGATACACCCATAATCAGCAATAACAACGAAACATGTAAAAGATAAACAGATAGATGGAGGACAACAATATGTCTAAGAAGACAGCGATAATCATCAGTATTGTGCTGTTCATAATACTGTGTGGTCTTATTGTGTGCGAGAAGAAGTGGCCTACAGCGGGAACAGACCTGCTTATGCTGAACGTTCTGAGATAGCACATTACATTCTGACGAGGTGATACATATGTCATACAGGAACAGAACACTATCAGAAAAAAAGAGAATATACCAGAAGCTTGGACTTGTGATCGCAGCCATACTGGTCGTATGCATTGCACTGGCGATAGCACTCAGACCGACAAAAGGAAATGCATCACACAATGCATCGGGCACACAGGCGGTCGAAGGCATGATCGAGGTGGACGGAGTCAAATACGTTCCAAAGAAGAATATAGAAACATATCTTTTTATGGGAATCGACAACATGGGCAAGGTTCAGAAAGTCACCGATTATGAGGGGGCAGGCCGATGCGATGTGGTCATGCTGATGGTCAGAGACCTGACAGATGGAACATACAAGACGCTGAGCATAGACAGAAATACCATAGTGGAGCAGGATACACTGGATCCCGACGGAACCTACGTTGCAACGAGCCCGGCGCAGCTTGCTCTGGCACATGAGAATGGTGACGGAATGGAGATAAGCTGCGAGAACGTGGTCAAGGCGGTGTCAAACTTCCTTGGCGGCCAGAAGATAGACGGATACGCAGCGGTGAATATGGGGGCCATAGGAACCATCAACAATCTGGCTGGCGGAGTCACGGTTACCATAGAGGATGATTTCTCCAAGGTGGATAAGACCATGAAGCAGGGAGAGACCATCACACTGACCGATGAGCAGGCAGTACATTTTATCCATGACAGATTCGATGTGGGAGATGAATCCAACACCCAGCGAATGAAGCGTCAGGAGGTGTACAAGGCAGGACTCAAGGATAACCTGGCGGCAAAGTGCAGCGAGGATAACACATATCCACTGACAATATATGACGCCCTGGGAGATTACATGGTGACTGACATCAGCTCACAGAAGTTCTCCAAGCTGGCACTCCTTGTTCTCAAGGAAAAGGACGCCGGAACGGTGTCGATAGCTGGAACAGAGACCGTAGATGATCTCGGATTTGTCGAGGTGGAGCCGGATGCGGATAGCCTTCAGCAGGCAATCGTAGAGCTGTTCTACAAGGAATATAACTAGCATCACACATTTGATGCAGGGGATATAGATACAAAAAACGGATGGAGGGAATATATGAATTCCAACAAGAAAATGGCTGCTGTGCAGGATGAGACCACACAGATAGCCGCAGTGAACACATACAAGAATACAGAGGATGATGAAAACGAGATCGATCTCCTGGACATGGGAATGGCGCTTCTTGAGAAGCTCCCATACATCATACTGTGCTTCCTGATCGGTGCGGTGCTGTTCAACGCATTTGCATACTTCCTGATCAAGCCGACATACCAGTCGACAGCCAAGCTGTACGTGGTATCAGCATCAGATGATTCCATAGTAAATCTCCAGGACCTTAACATCGGTTCATCCCTTACCAAGGATTACGAAGACTTGATACTCAGCTATCCGGTTCTCGACCAGGTCATCGAAAAGCTCGGCCTTGATATGGACTCAGAGGGGCTTGCCAAGATGATAACCCTTGAGAATCCTTCAGACACACGAGTCCTGAAGATCACGGTCACAAGCACTGACAAGCAGCAGGCATGTGACATTGCAAATACACTGGCAAACGTGTCGATAGAGTATCTCCCGGATACCATGAGCACAAGCGCACCTAACATAGCCCAGGTTGCAAGGGTAGCAGACCAGAAGGTCGGACCAAGCTACCTTAAGTACACCGCCATAGGTGCATTGCTTGGAGCACTCATCTACTGCCTGATCGTCATTGTGGGATACCTGATGGATGACACGATCCACTCAGCAGACGACATGGAGAAGTATTTCGGAATAGTACCGCTCACGACAATACCTGAGAGCGACCAGTTCAGAACAGACGATTCAGATGAAGAGCCTGGAAAGAAACACAACAGGAAAGAGAGGGTCAGAGCATGAAGAAGCTTAACATAGAGTTTCAGGAACTCCCATATGCAGTGGAGGAGGCGATGAACCGTCTCAGGATCAACATAAAGTTCTGTGGCAAGAACACAAGAAAGATACTCATAACCAGCAGCATGCCAAATGAGGGCAAGAGCAGCGTGGCGATCAACCTGTGGAAGATGCTCGCCGAGGCAGGATTCCCTGCAGTGCTGGTGGATGTGGATCTTCGTAAGTCAGTCATAAAGGACAGACATCACATAAAGGATGCTGACAAGCTTCCGGATCTTGGATATTTCCTTTCGGGACAGTCCGAGATGGAGGATGTCATCTATGAAACACAGGTAGAAAATGCATACATCGTACCTTGTATGAACCTTCTGGAGAATCCATCGGCTCTTCTGGAGGATGCTAGATTTGCAGAGCTTCTTGACAAGCTGGCAGAGACATATAGGTATGTCATTATAGACTCGCCACCGCTTGGCAGTGTGGCGGATGCCGCTCAGATCGCATCACTGTGCGATGGCGCAGCTCTGGTAGTCAGAGCAGGTGAGACATCAAGAAGTCTCATCAAACAGTCATTCCAGCAGCTTGACCAGGTAGGTTGTACGCTGCTTGGAGTCATACTCAACAGAGTTGAGACAACGGGGAGAGCATACAAGAAATATTACGGCAAGTATGGCAAATACTATAGCCAGTACGGCTATGGTTATGGCACTTACGGCAAAGAGGCTGCAGCCTCCAGCGACAGCACCCCGTCAAAATAATTCACTTTGGATATAACGCCATGTATAGTGGCGTGCAGGGCGTTTTATCATATATTCAATACAATAGAACTTTTTTGGAAGGAGGAATTTATTGTGAAGAATTTAAAGAAGCTTTTGGCTATAGTTGTATGTATCGCAATGATGGTGCCAACAGTTGCATTTGCAGCTACATCATCACCAACTAAGGTAAACGTTAAGTCTGCTACAGCAAAGTCGCTTACATACAATGCAAAGAGCCAGACAACAACAATTGTTGTTAACGGTAAGACACTTACCCTGAACAAGGATTTCAAAGTTGTTTCAGGAAGCCTTAAGGCAACAAAGGCTGGTACATACACAGTTAAGATCAAGGGAATAGGTAACTATTCAGGCGATACAACAGTTAAGTACACAGTTAACGCACAGCAGAGCTACAAGGCTACTGCTGCTGCAAAGACATACAATGCTAAGAATCAGACAACCAAGGTTACAGTTAAGTATGGTAACACAGTTCTCAAGAGAGGTACTGATTACAAGATTACTGGTGTAACTAAGGCTAAGAACGCTGGCAAGTATAAGATTACCGTAAAGGGTATCAACAACTACAAGGGTACAAAGACAATTTACTACACAATTAACAAGGCTGCTCAGAAGTCTGTTAAGGTTAAGGTAAATGCTTCTAAGAAGAAGATCACTGTATCTGGTGTTAAGGCAAAGGCAAAGGTTACTTACAAGTCAGCCAATAAGAAGGTCAAGGTTAAGAATGGCAAGATTACTGTTGGTAAGGGTGTCAAGAAGGGCACAAAGGTAAGAATCACTGTTAAGGTTGCTGCAACAAAGAACTACAAGGCATACAGCAAGTCAATTATTTACAAGGTTAAATAATCAACCTGCTATGTTAAATAGTTCCAAGCCCTAGCCGGTGGCGCAAAACGAATGTCCATGCCACAGGATGTTCCGCGCCGCCAGTGTGGGTGATAAATAACAGACCGTTTAATGAGTAACATGGTTTACAGATGAAAAGGTTCAGCCGACAATCACACGGGCTGAGTCATTTCATGTATGAATCAACAGACCGGGTCATGCGGGCACAAATATGACCCTGACGACAGAGGATGAGGAGAGAAAATTATGTATCAGAAAGGCGCAAAAGGCTGGCTGAAGCACTTTGACTTCATGCTGCTGGATCTTATAGTACTTCAATTGTCATTTCTTGTGGCATTCCAGATCAGACACGGCATGGTAAATCCGTATGCGAACAGAGACTATCTCGCGCTGGCTATCATCACGGAGCTGGCGGATATAGTAGCCATGATATTTCTGAATACATATGAGGGCGTCATCAGAAGAGGATACTTCAAGGAATTCATATCCAGCTTCAAGAACGGTTTCGTGATCGTTGCACTGCTCCTTCTGTATGTGTTTGTCCTCAAGGATACATCTATATATTCCAGAACTACCATCCTGCTCATGTGGGCCATATATGTGTATGCCACATTTGCGGTGAGGAGCCTGTGGAAGAAGCATCTTGAGAAATATGCAGAGCATGGCAAGGGCAAGAAGCTCCTGGTCATGACCACCAGACATGTAGCAGATGAAGTGGTGGCAGGCCTCAAGGAGAAGAACTACTCCGGGTTTGATATAGTAGGAGTCATGGTGATAGATGCCAATCTCATCGGTCAGGAGATCCAGGAAGTGCCGGTGGTGGCGGATTACAACAGTGCAGTTGATTATGTGAGAACCGCATGGGTGGACGAGATATACGTGGATGTGCGTGGAGCATACGGATATGCGAACACGCTGATAGACGCATTTATCGAGGGTGGCATCACAGTTCACATGTGCATATCATCCATCGTGAGGACCCACGGCGACAAGCAGCTCATCCAGAAGATAAATGGTGAGACCGTGGTCACGACCATGATGAACTACGCAACACCAAAGCAGATGTTGCTCAAGAGAACGGCAGATATAATAGGTGGTCTGGTGGGCAGCGTATTCACGCTTATCCTCACCATATTCATAGGACCTATCATATACATCAAGTCCCCGGGACCGATCTTCTTCAAGCAGGAGAGAGTGGGATTGAATGGCAAGATATTCAAGATGTACAAGTTCCGAAGCATGTACATGGACGCTGAGGAGCGCAAGAAGGAACTCATGGCGCAGAACACCATGAGCGATTCGAAGATGTTCAAGATGGACTTTGATCCGAGAGTCATAGGCAACAAGATACTGCCGGACGGCACCAAGAAGAAGGGAATAGGTCAGTATATCAGAGACTTCTCCATAGATGAGTTCCCACAGTTCTTCAATGTGCTGAAAGGGGATCTCTCACTGGTTGGAACCAGACCGCCTCTCATCTCAGAGGTGGAGCAGTATGAGATGCACCACAAGAGCAGACTTGCTACGAAACCTGGAATCACCGGAATGTGGCAGGTGAGCGGCCGAAGTGACATCACGGACTTCGAGGAGGTCGTGAGACTGGATACGGAGTATATAGAGAACTGGTCGTTTGGACTGGATCTGAAGATTGTGCTTAAGACTATCAAGGTAGTGCTTGGTAGGGAAGGATCAAAGTAGAGGAGGAAGATGGATGAAAGGAATCATACTCGCCGGAGGCTCCGGCACAAGATTGTACCCACTGACTATGGTGACGAGCAAGCAGCTCCTGCCAATATATGATAAACCGATGATATACTATCCACTGTCTGTACTTATGAATGCGGGAATTAGGGAGATTCTTATCATCTCAACTCCTGCTGATACGCCGAGATTTGAAGAGCTTCTAGGCGATGGACATCAGTTCGGCATAGAACTGTCATACGCAGTACAGTCGTCACCTGATGGGCTTGCCCAGGCATTCATCATAGGTGCGGATTTCATCGGAGACGACAGTGTGGCGATGGTGCTGGGAGATAACATATTCGCAGGTCACGGACTCAAGAAGAGACTCAATGCAGCAGTGGTAAATGCTGAAGGTGGCAAGGGCGCAACAGTGTTTGGGTATTATGTGGACGACCCGGAGAGGTTTGGCATAGTTGAGTTTGATGAGAACGGCAAGGCCATATCCATAGAGGAGAAGCCGGAGAAGCCGAAGAGCAACTATTGTGTGACCGGACTGTACTTCTATGACAATAGAGTTGTGGAGTATGCTAAAGGGCTTAAGCCATCTGCAAGAGGCGAACTGGAGATCACTGATCTGAACAGGATATATCTGGAGAACGGTGATCTGAATGTTGAGCTTCTCGGACAGGGATTCACATGGCTTGATACAGGAACACATGAGAGTCTGGTGGATGCAACCAACTTTGTAAAGACGGTGGAGCAGCATCAGCACAGGAAGATAGCGTGCCTTGAGGAGATAGCATACCTGAATGGATGGATCAGCAGGGAAGAAGTTCTTGAGGTATATGAGGTGCTGAAGAAGAACCAGTATGGACAGTACCTTAAGGATGTATTAGATGGTAAATACCAAGAGCATCTTTATTAGAATAAAGACACTAATAATTATAGATACATTGAACATTTGCTGATATACAAATATAGAAAAAGAAGTAAGAGGCAAATGCGAGGAGGAGAATTATGACAATTATAGTAACAGGTGGAGCAGGATTTATAGGAAGCAACTTCGTATTCCACATGCTTAAGAAGTACCCGGGCTACAGAATCATATGTCTCGACAAGCTGACATATGCTGGCAATTTGTCAACCCTTGAGCCGGTTATGGATAACTCAAACTTCAGATTTGTAAAGCTTGATATATGTGATAGAGAGGGTGTATATAAGCTGTTCGAAGAGGAACATCCAGATATGGTAGTGAACTTCGCTGCTGAGTCCCATGTGGACAGATCCATAGAGAATCCTGAGATATTCCTTCAGACAAATATCATAGGAACAGCTACATTGATGGATGCATGTAGAAAGTATGGTATACAGAGATATCATCAGGTAAGTACCGATGAAGTATATGGAGACCTTCCACTTGACAGACCGGATCTCTTCTTCACAGAGGAGACTCCTATACATACAAGTTCACCATACAGCAGCTCCAAGGCTGGTGCGGATTTGCTCGTTCTTGCTTATCACAGAACGTATGGACTTCCTGTTACTATCAGTAGATGTTCGAATAACTATGGTCCGTATCACTTCCCAGAGAAGCTTATACCGCTTATGATAGCCAATGCTTTGGCAGATAAGCCTCTTCCAGTATATGGGGAGGGATTAAACGTGCGTGACTGGCTCTATGTGGAGGATCACTGTAAGGCGATAGACCTTATCATCCACAAGGGACGAGTGGGAGAGGTCTACAATGTAGGCGGACACAACGAGAAGAAGAATATAGATATAGTGAAGATCATCTGTAAGGAGCTTGGCAAGCCAGAAAGCCTTATAACTCATGTGGGAGATAGAAAGGGACATGACATGAGATATGCCATAGACCCTACAAAGATCCACAATGAACTCGGCTGGCTTCCAGAGACGAAGTTCGAGGACGGAATCAAGAAGACAATACAGTGGTATCTGGACAATCGTGAGTGGTGGGAGACCATCATATCAGGCGAGTACCAGAACTACTATGAGAAGATGTATAGCAATAGATAAGGGGTAAGAGGATGAAATTCTTTGTAACAGGCGTTGGCGGTCAGCTGGGACATGACGTGATGAATGAACTTCTGAAGCGTGGATATGAAGGCGTTGGTTCTGACATACAGCCGGAATATAGTGGCGTGGATGACGGTTCACCAGTGACTAAGGCTGATTATGTGCAGCTCGACATCACTGATAAGGCTGCTGTAGAAAAGATAATAACAGAGATCAAGCCAGATGCGGTTATCCACTGTGCGGCGTGGACTGCGGTGGATGCTGCAGAAGATGAAGAGAATATAGACAAGGTTCGTGCCATCAATGCTGGCGGAACAAGAAATATTGCAGAGGTATGTAAATCACTTGACTGTAAGATGACATATACCAGTACGGATTATGTGTTTGATGGTCAGGGAGATATACCATGGGAGCCGGACTGTAAGGACTATGCTCCTCTCAATGTGTATGGACAGACAAAGCTTGAGGGTGAGCTTGCGGTATCTGAATTGTTTGATAAATACTTCATAGTGAGAATAGCCTGGGTGTTCGGTCTCAATGGAAAGAACTTCATCAAGACAATGCTCTCTGTAGGTAAGACTCATGATGAGGTAAGAGTAGTATGTGACCAGATAGGAACACCTACTTATACGCTGGATCTTGCAAGGCTTCTTGTGGATATGAATGAGACTGAGAAGTATGGCTACTATCATGCCACCAATGAAGGCGGATATATCAGTTGGTATGATTTCACATGTGAGATATATAGACAGGCTGGATACAGCACAAAGGTGACTCCTGTTACTACAGAGGAGTATGGCCTTTCAAAGGCTGCAAGGCCTTATAATAGCAGACTTGACAAGAAGAAACTTGTAGAGGCAGGGTTTACGCCACTTCCAACATGGCAGGATGCGCTTAGCAGATATATTAAAGATTTATCATGAGGAGGGACCCTCGTTAGAGGGAGGAGTCCTGATGATTACGCAGACGCTACGCGCAAGCGTCTTAGATGCGTCTGCTCCATAATAGAGTATTAAAGAAATAAGAGGTATAGATACAATGGGACAGATAAAGGTTGAGAAGAATGTAGGTGGTATAGAAGGTCTGTGTGTCATCGAGCCGGCAGTTCATGGCGACAGCAGAGGATACTTCATGGAGACTTATAATGAGAGAGACATGAAGGAAGCTGGAATAGATGTGAAGTTTGTACAGGATAACCAGTCTATGTCAACCAAAGGGGTTCTCAGAGGACTTCATTTCCAGAAGAACTTTCCGCAGTGTAAGCTTGTAAGAGCTGTGCGCGGTGAAGTGTTCGATGTGGCTGTGGATCTTAGAAGTAATTCGGAAACTTATGGTAAGTGGTATGGTGTAAGACTTTCCGCTGAGAATAAGAAACAGTTCCTCATACCTGAGGGATTCGCCCATGGTTTCCTTGTGCTTTCTGATGAGGCAGAGTTCTGTTATAAGGTGAATGACTTTTGGCATCCAAATGATGAGGGAGGTATGGCTTGGAATGATCCGGAGATCGGTATTGAGTGGCCGGAACTGAAAGGTGAGTACAAGGGCAGTGCAAGTGCAGAGGGCTACACGCTGGAAGATGGTACTGCACTGAACCTGAGCGATAAGGACCAGAAGTGGTTGGGACTGAAGGATACCTTCAAGTTTTGATTTGAAGTGAGCAGAATAAACTAGAAGGTAGGATAGAACTATGAAAAATACCCCATATACAGTTCTAATGTCTGTATACATAAAAGAAAAGGCTGAGTATTTAAAATTAAGCATTCAGAGTATGCTCGATCAAACGGTTCCGCCTGATGAGTTTATTCTTGTTAAAGATGGTCCATTAACAACGGAACTGGATGCAGTTGTGGACTATTACAATCAAAAATATCCAGGTTTGTTTACCATAATTTCAAATGAAACGAATCTTGGACTTGGACCAGCACTGGCAAAAGGCATAGTCGCATCAAGAAATGAACTGATTGCAAGAATGGATTCTGATGATGTATCAGAAAAAACTCGATGTGAAAAACAACTTGCTGCCTTTGAAAAGGATTCAAAGTTAGAGATGGTTGGGTCATTTGAGGCGGAATTTATCGGAGAAAAAGACAACATTGTGTCAGTTCATCGAGTGCCTGAAACACATAATGAAATCACAAAATTTATGCGTCGTAGGTGTGCCATTCTGCATCCAACAGTAATGTACAAGAAAAGTGCCGTAATCAGAAGTGGAAACTATCACTCTGTTCCATTATATGAAGATTATGATCTTTTTGCTAGAATGGTGCTGGAATACAATGTGCGTAGCTATAATATTCAAGAGAACTTATACTATATTAGAACAAGTGAGGATTTCTTTAAAAGACGCGGTGGATTAAAATACGCAAGAACAGTATTGAACTTTAAATGGAACCAGCACAAAAAAGGATATATGTCGCTGACAGATTTTTGCATTAGTGGTTTGGGACAGGCATTTGTATGTGTTCTACCAAATACATTACGTAAAGCTGTTTATTTGAAGCTATTACGATAATAATAGATTGAGGACAATTATGGAAAAGGAACCAATAAGAGTTTTACATATTGTGCCTAATATGCAGGCAGGAGGACTTGAAACATTAATTATGAATATCTATAGAAATATAGATAGAACTAAAGTCCAGTTTGATTTTCTTGTCCATTATACTGGAAATTACTTTTATGATGACGAAATCAGGAGTTTGGGCGGAAGAATATATAAGTTGTCAGTACGCGATGACAACAATTTTATAAAATATTTGAAAGATTTGGATGCGTTTTTTAAGGCGCATCCAGAATATAAGATTGTTCATGGACACATGGAAAGTTTAGGACAATTTTATTTTAAGGCTGCAAAAAGGAATGGAGTTCCTGTACGCGTTGCACACAGTCATAATTCAGCAACAGAAGATACACTCAAGGGAAAAATTAAGGGACTTCTCTTGAAACGATATAAAGTATTTGCAACAGATTACTTTGCTTGTTCACAAAAAGCGGGTGAGTTTATGTTTGCAAATAAAAAGTTTACTGTTCTGAAGAATGCAATCATTGTAAATAATTTTGCTTACAATGAAGATGAAAGAAATCGACTGAGAAAAGAACTCGGTATTGAGGATAAAATAGTCATTGGTCATGCAGGAAGGTTCTGTGAACAGAAAAATCATAAGTTTTTAATAGATGTTTTTAAGAAAATTGCTGATCTGGAAAATAATGCTGTTTTGTTGTTGATTGGTGCTGGAGAAACGTTTGAAAGAATAAAGGAACAAGTTCAAGAGTATGGTTTGGAAGAACGTGTTATTTTCCTAGGGGTTAGAAAAGATATTGCAAGCTTGTATCAGGCGATGGACTGTTTTGTGTTTCCGTCACTTTTTGAAGGTCTTGGTATTGTTGCAATAGAAGCACAGTGTTCTGGTTTGCCAGTAGTCGGCTCTGATGTTATTCCAAAAGAAGCTGCGGTAACAAATCAATTTCACTATATGTCGTTGGATGATTCTGCAGATGAATGGGCAAAAAAAATTCTTGAAGTAACGAAACAGGAGAGAAAAGCTGAAATCGATAAAATTCGAGCTGCGGGATATGACGTGCATGATGTGGCGGAATATTTAGAAGATTTTTATATAAAGAAGTATTTGGAGAATTAAGAAAGCTAGAGGGCGGAAAGATGAAAAAAGTTGGTCTAGTTTCTGTGAGAAACTATAACTATGGAAGTATATTGCAAGCATATGCCTTGCAGCAGGAGTTGTTTGCAGCAGGGGTTGATAATGAATTAATCTATTATAAAAAGCGTAATGTTGTCAAGCAAGCTCTTAGAATATTTAATCTGCCGCTCCTCATGGCAAAGATGAAAGATGTCTGGCGTGTAATTGAAGGAAAGACTAATCCCAAATTAAAACCGATTATTTCTGGAAGAAATAGAGCTTTTTCGAATTTTCTGAAAGATAATTTTGTATTTACACCGTGCTTAAGCGGCAGAAAACAGCTTATTGATTACACAAAGAAATTTGATGCTTTCATTTTGGGAAGCGATCAGGTATGGAATCCAATGTTACTTGGTGGAGATTATTATACATTAACTTGGGTGGATTCTCGTCGCCCTAAAGTAACATACGCTTCGAGCTTTGGTGTATCAGAGATACCTGCGAGCCAAGTAAAGAAGACAAAAGAATACCTGTCTCGATTCAATATGATCTCTGTTAGAGAGGAACAGGGGGCAGAGATTGTCGAAAAATTGACGAGGAAAAAGGCTGAAGTCTGTTGTGATCCTACTGTGCTGACAGACCGGAAGAGATGGGATGAGCTTAGTGGAGATTGTCCGTTTGTGAGTGAAAAGTATATTTTCTGCTACTTTATTGGCAATAATCCAAGCCAACGAGAGTTTGCAAAAAAATTAGCACAGAAAACGGGCTGCAAAATCCTAGCAGTTAAACACATTGATGAGTATATTAAAAGTGATGATGACTTTGGCGATATTGACTATTTAGAAGTTGGGCCAAAAGAGTTTGTCAATTTTATTAGGTATGCTACATATGTATGTACGGATTCTTTTCATGGAACGATTTTCTCGATAATGTATAATAAGAACTTCTTTACATTTATGAGATTCTCAGATAGCCAGAAAAGCTCTATGAATTCGAGAGTAAAAAATATTCTTTCAATCGTTGGTTTGTCCAACCGCTTGTTTGAAAACTCAATTACCCCGGAAGCAGCACTCGCATATCAAGTGGACTGGTCTGATGTTAATAAGAGGCTAAATGATTTTAGAAAAAGTTCACGAGAGTATTTTGAAAGAGCAATAATATGCTTAAAGGGTACACAGGAATGATTAAATTAGTTGAGAAAGAGCACTGCTCAGGCTGTACAGCTTGTATGGTCTGTTGTCCAAAAGAAGCAATATCAATGTGCGCTGATGAGGAAGGATTTAAATATCCAGTTATTGATAGAAATCGGTGCGTGGAATGCGGAAAATGTGTAAGGACATGTCCTATCACGAATAAGCAAAAGAAAAATTCAGTAGTTGATTCATATATTGCTATAAATAACGATAAGAATCAGCGTGAGGCAAGTGCGTCAGGTGGTCTGTTTAGCGTCATAGCTCATTATGTTTTGGAAAAAAATGGCGTAGTTTTTGGTGCGGCATATGATGAAGAACTTAGGGTTAAACATACAGCTATAGAACACGAAGCAGATTTAGAAAAATTGAGAATGTCCAAGTATGTGCAAAGCGATTTGGGTGATACATTTAAACAGGTGGACAAGTATTTAAAAGCGGATAGAATCGTTTTGTTTTCTGGTACGCCTTGTCAAGTAGCAGGACTTAGAGCGTATATTAATAGAGAAGACGCAAATCTAATTCTCCTTGATTTGGTTTGTCATGGCGTTCCATCGCCAAAGCTGTTTGAAGACTATAAGGCTGCACTCTCAGAAAAATACGAAAGTGATATTCAGAATATATATTTTAGAAGCAAAGTTTTAGGGCATCACTTGTCCACGATCGCAGTTCGTTTTTCAAATGGAAAGTTAATTCACAGCAGACGATTGGTGAAATCTTATCCGAGATTATGGTTTGCCGGGTTTACATCACGGCCATCTTGCTATGCCTGCAGTTTTAAAGAAGAAGATCGTGTGAGTGATTTTACACTATTTGATTCTTTTAAGTCAGCTGGACAGTATGACTTTAAAGATGATGATATGGGGCTGTCCAATGTGTATGTTCGCACACAAAAGGCAACTGATTTGTGGAAACAAATCGAGGCTCAAGTAACTGCTGTAAAAACGAAAACAGCGGTTACGAATAAGAATGACGGAGATATGATTTACGAATCCGCAGTAAAAAATAAGGCCCGTGCAGAATTTTGGAGTGATTATGGAAAACTTTCATATACAGAATTAATTGATAAGTATATTCCATATTCTAAAAAAGAAGCCATTATGGATAAGGTTAAACGAGTGATGGTTAGCACAGGCCTGAGTAAAAATTTGAAGATTAAAAAGCTACTTACAAAGATTAAAAAGTAAAGGAAGAAGAAATGAAAGTAATTGCATTCTATCTGCCACAGTTCCATGAAACGCCAGAAAATAATGAATGGTGGGGACAAGGCTTTACTGAGTGGAATAACATGAAAGCTGCCAAACCACTTTTTGAGGGGCATAACCAGCCAAGAATTCCGCTTAACAATAATTATTATAACCTTTTGAATGAGAAAACTCTGGAGTGGCAGACTGAAATTGCAAAAGAACACGGCGTATACGGTTTCTGCTGCTACCACTATTGGTTTGGAAGCAAAATGCTTCTTGAAAAGCCGATGGAGATTTATCTGAAAGATAAAAACTGTGATTTGCCATTTTGCTTTTGCTGGGCAAACGAAACATGGACAAATGCTTGGGCTGCGGAAACTGAGTCTGATCGAAAGACCTTAATCAAGCAGGAGTACGGTGATAAAGAAGAATGGGAGAGACATTTCCAGTATTTGCTTCCGTTCTTTAAGGACGAGAGATACATAAAGGAGGGTAATAAACCGCTTTTTGTGATTTATCGTCCACAGTATATTACAGAGCTGAGTGCAAGACTGGCTTATTATAATAAACGTGCTCAAGAAGAGGGCTTTGACGGGCTGGTTTTTGCAGCACAGCATGTTTCTTTTTATGCTGAGAAGAGCGTCGATAAGTCGATGTTTAAATACCAGATTGAATATCAGCCAGGCTTTGCGTTTTATGATATGAGCTCTTGGATGCAGAAGCAGATGAGCGTTATTAAGCAGAATGTACAGACATGGGCAAGGGATCATTTGAAAAGCTTTAAGTCTGCTAAAAAGGCAAAACTGCAGAAATTATCGTATGACGAAGTGTGGAATACAGTTCTAAATAGAAAAGCAGAGCCGGGAATGATTCCAGGGGCATTTGTGGACTGGGATAATACACCGAGATATAAAGAAAAAGGTCGTGTTTTGACTGGGGCAACACCTGAAAAGTTTAAAGAGTATTTTGGAAAACAGCTGAAAAGAGCACGGGATGAATACAAGTCTGACTATATTTTCATTTTTGCATGGAATGAATGGTCAGAAGGTGGATATTTAGAGCCTGATATGAAAAATCAGTACGGTTACTTAGATGCAATCAAATCATGCGTCGATGAATTGGAAAGTGAGAACTAAAAATGGCAGAGATATTATCAAATAATAAAATTAAAACAATTGCGTTTTATTTACCTCAGTATCATGCCATTCCGGAAAACGATAAATTTTGGGGAAAAGGATTCACGGAATGGGTAAATACGAAAAAGGCTACTCCGCTATTTGAGGGGCATTATCAGCCAAAAGTTCCGTTAAATGAAAACTATTATAACTTGCTAGATGACGATGTTAAAATTTGGCAGGCGAATTTGGCGAAGAAGTATGGTGTGTTTGGCTTTTGCTACTATCACTACTGGTTTAAAGACGGAAAGAAGCTGCTTGAAAAACCACTAGAGCAAATGTTGCAAAATAAAGATGTTGATATCCCATTTTGCATGTCTTGGGCAAATGAGAACTGGAGTAAGCGATGGGATGGCGGTAATCAGGAGATTATTGCCGAGCAGGATTACGGCACAGAAGATGATTGGAAAAAGCACTTGCTTTATATGGTTCAGTTTTTCAAAGATGAACGATATATTACCCTGAATGGCGATCCGGTTTTTCTTATTTATAAACCTGAAGAGATTCCTGATTTGCATCGTATGGTAACTTATTGGCAGTCGGAAATTAAAAAGTTTGGCTTCAATCGGATTTGCTTAATGATCCAGAATTCGGGATGGTATTTTTCACCATCTTACAATGATAGAGATTTCGATTATCAAGTTAAATTTGAACCATACTTTTCAAAGCAGTATGCAGAAAAAGATTTAAATAAAATTAGGCGTCTCCAGATTGCTTATCGAATTCTGAAGAAAGTTAAATTGGAAAAGCCAATCTATGCATTTGTGAAGAGTAGAAAAAAAGTGGCCGGAAATGATAAGCCGTTGTCAATTTTTAGCTATGATAAAGAATGCGCAGATATCCTGAATGGCCCACATTCCCAGAAGATTGTGCAGGGGTTGTTTACAGATTGGGATAACACTGCAAGGCGAAAAAATGGCTTTGTTTTTAAAGGAGGAAATCCGGAGAAATTTGGAAACTGCGCAAAGGCTCTCTTTAACCAGATGAGAGAAAAGAATGATCTTCCGCTTGTCTTTATTAATGCTTGGAATGAGTGGGCAGAGGGAGCGTATTTAGAACCGGACGAAAAGCATGGCTATGCTTATCTTGAGCAATTACAAAATGCTATGGAAAAGTATAATAGAGGTTAATATTTTTATATTGTCTTTTTATTAAGAAAGATATTTAAGAGTGCGTGAATCAACTATTGTATTTATGTAATTTGTGAAAGAATCGAATATCTAAGAAAGAGAAATTTAATCATGACAACCAGAGAATTTGGAAAAGTTACATCAAATCAATTGTATTTGTATGCTCTAGTACTGTACATTTTACTAAATTACACAATTTTAGGAGTACAATGGAACTATCCATTCTCCATTTTAAAAAATGCAGCACAGATTATATTGACATATTTTATTCCTTTCTTATTATGCGTGCGATTCATGCTAGGGTTTATAAAAAAGAGAACATGGCATCAATTAATAACTGTGCTGATAATTAGCTGCACTTTATATTCATCAAGCGTAATACACAGTAATGCACTTGCTTATACAGCCGCGTTTATTCTATTGGCGCCAGGAATTGATTATGATGAAATCGTAAGAGCATTCTACAAAGCAGCTTTTTTTTCAGTAGCGCTATTGATTCTTGCAACAATAATTGGAGCTGTCAATGATAATCAAATACGCTTTACATATGCAACGGGCGTATTGTATGGACATACAATGGGAACCTCACATCCTAACAATTTTGCAGCCTATGTAATGACGACTCTTTTTCTATGGCTGTATATGAATAGAAAAAGAAAATCACCGGCTAAACTGATTTGTGTTGATATAATAGTTGGCGTGATTGTATTTATATTAACGGCGTCAAGGACGAGTTCAATTGTAATATTAGCATTTGCTGTAATTTATTTGTTGTATGAAGTAATGAAAAAGGTTAATGCAGAAAGGCTGATTAACCTATTAAAATTGGCAATAGTGGCTGTTTTTGCAGTTTCAATTTATTTAATGAATTCTATGGGGCAAGTCGGATCAAACGGAATATTAGCAGATTTGACGTTTGCAACACGTTTTTCATCGGCATACAATATTTATCAACAGTATGGAATTCAACCGTTTGGTTCAGATATTGAGTTTGTAAGTTCTGTTGTTTCAGCTCAGACAGGTAAGTCGTCTGTGATACTTGATTCGGCGTATTTGAACTTGCTTTTGTATCGGGGATATATTGTCACTGTTTTGTTTGCGATAGCTGTAGTTCTCTTGTTTAGGAAAATTGGAAAACAACGAGAGTATATCTTGATGATTATAGCCGCGCTATTTGTTGTTGATGGTCTGATGGAACAAAATGTATTTATGATTTATTGTAATTTTACTTTGATGGCTTGCTTTTCAGGATTAGAGAGTATCGATTAATAGACAAGAGCCATTGCTAACAAATGGAGGAATATAGGGTGCGAATAATAAATAGAATTAAACGAAAACTAAGTTCTATTATTAATGATCCTTGGGTGAAAAACAACGGGGAAGTTAGAAAGGAATTTGGATTATTTACTGGTTTAATTATCTTGGTTTTAAATATTGTTGATATGGTAACCAGTTATAAGACAGTATTTTACAAGAACTATTTACTAAAGATAATTAAAAAGGACGTACAGATAACTGTAGACAAATATAAAAAAGATACTTGTGTATTTGACGGTAAAATCACAAATAATGCTAAGATACATGTATGGGTGATATGGTGGCAAGACATAAAAAATGCACCTCAAATAGTTCAAGAGTGTATAGCAAGCCAAAGACTATATATTAATAATAAATATTATGAATATCATTTACTAAATAGTGAGACAGTTTGGGACTATGTTGAACTACCACAGGAAATTATAGAGAAATTTAATCGTAAGGAAATAGGATTTGCGCACTTTTCGGATATTTTAAGACTGGCTCTAATAAAAAAATATGGAGGAGTCTGGATGGATGCCACAATTTTTATGACAAATCAGCTTCCTGAAAGTATAAGAGCGAGTTCTTTTTATTCAAATAAGAAAAAAGCCGATGGATATAATCAGAGAAAATTAATATCAGAGGGTAAATGGACAACCTACTTTTTTAAAGCAGAGCCCGATGATATTATTGTTTCATTTGTTCTGGATGCACTTATTGAATATTGGAGAAAGCATTCTGTGGCTGTAGATTATTTTTTGTTTGATTATTTAATAGCAGTTGCATATGATGAATTTTCACGCGCGAAACATGAAATAGATTTGATCCCTGAGAATAATCCGGAAGTATTTAGTCTTTTTGTTGAGAGAAATAAAAGATATACTCTTGAATTCTTTGAAAAAATTACAAAAGATACTATTATTCATAAACAGTCCTATAAGTTTCCCTACAGTAAACAGGATAAAGACGGTTTTATAACGAACTGGGGACATGCTTGCGAAAGGATAAAATAAATGAGTCTTAAGAGTGATCGAATAAAAAATACAAGGAGAAATGCTATATGGGGAATTGTAAATAAGTTCATTACAATACTCCTTCCGTTTATTACCAGAACAGTTTTGATTTATGTGTTGGGGGTTGAATATGTTGGCATAAACGGACTGTTTTCTTCTATATTACAAGTCTTGAGCTTAGCGGAACTGGGATTTTCTAGTGCAATTGTTTATAGCATGTATAAGCCGCTGGCAGAGAATGATAACGATGTTGTATGCGCATTGCTCCAGTTCTACAAAAAAATATATCGCTGCATTGGTAGTATTGTGCTGATAATTGGTGTTGCACTGATTCCTTTTCTGAAGTACTTGATTTCAGGATCTTGTCCGAGCGATGTTAACATATATGTTGTTTATATAATTTATCTTCTTAATACGTCCTGTAGCTATTTCTTATTTGCTTATAAAAAATCTTTGCTTTCAGCTGTGCAAAGGCAGGACATTATTAGTAAAGTTGCAATGATTAATAAAATCATCAGTAGCTTTATCCAGATTGTGGGATTGCTTCTCCTGAAGCAGTACTATATCTTTATTGTGGTTTTACCGTTGATGTCTTTGCTGGATAACTTGCTGTGTGAATTTCTGGCAAAAAAATATTATCCTCAATTTGAGTGCCACGGAAAGCTCGATAAGAAATATAAGGAAGATATTATTGAAAAAACAAAGGGATTGCTTATTCACAAAATTTGCGGTGTGACACGCAATTCATGTGATAATATTTTCATATCTATGTTTTTGGGGTTAACGCCAGTTGGCATATATAGCAACTACTATTATGTCATGAGTTCAGTAAGAGGAATCCTGGATGTATTTACGGTTTCTATGAGTGCGAGTGTTGGTAACAGCGTTGCTATTGAAAGCGTAGAAAAAAATTATAAGAATTTAAATTTGTTTACATTTATATATGAGTGGCTATGCGGTTGGTGCACGGTTTGTATGCTTTGCCTTTTTCAGCCTTTTATGAGAATTTGGGTTGGAGAAAAGGCGATGTTTTCATTTGATGTCGTGATTGCAATTTGCATATATTTTTATGTTTGGACAATTGGAGATATTAAAAGTCAGTATGCCGATGCCGCAGGCCTTTGGTGGAAAGATCGAATCCGAGCGTCTGTTGAAGCAATTGCCAATATAGCGTTGAATTATGTCCTTGTAAAAAATTTTGGCGTTTTTGGAATTGTTATTGCGACAGCAATATCAATTCTATTTATTGGCTTTCCTTGGAGTACAAAGATTGTATTTGATAATTATTTCAAAGGAAAAAGCTTTTTGCGTTATATGCGTGACGAAGTATTTTATGCAGTGGTTACAATTATAGTTTGCTTTGTCACTTATGAGATTTGTAACTTCGTTAATGTGTCTGGAATTCTGGGGCTTATTATATATGCAGTTATTTGTGTTATAATTCCTAATGTTCTATATTTGCTGGCATATTTTAAGTCACGTTATTTTAAAGATGCAGTACGATTTGTAAAGAAAATTGTTGTAAAGGGGTGATTATGTGTGATTTCGGTAGTGATGCCAGCCTATAACAGAGAAAATATTATAAAAGAAGCGATTAATAGTGTTTTAGGCCAAACATATGAGGATATTGAGTTAATTGTTGTTGATGACGGCTCCACTGATCAAACTTCTAAAGTGGTTCGTGAAATTGAGGATCCGAGATTAAAATATTTTTATCAAGAAAATGCAGGAGCTTGTGCGGCTAGAAATAAGGGGGTTGAGCTCTCGCAAGGAGAACTTGTTGCCTTTCATGATAGCGATGATATTTGGCATCAAGACAAATTAGAAAAACAGATAAAGGTGATGGAAACATCAGGTGCAGATCTTGTTTTTTGTAAACTTGTCAAATATTATGCGAATGGAAAAACTCAGCTATTGCCAGATTCAATAAGTGAGGGCTTTTTGAATCCCGTCGAAAACTTGTTTGGAATAGGGACACAAAGCCTATTAGCAAAAAAAGAAGTATTTGAAAAATGTCCATTTGATACTTCGATGCCACGCTTTCAGGAGTTTGAAATGCTGGTCAGAATTGCAGAAAAGTATCGAATTTATTGTCTTGATGATGGACTGGTTGATTATAAAATCGGAAATGATTCTATAAGTAGTAATCCTGAAAAACTTTATAAAGCCTGTGATTTAATTTTACAGAAGCATCCATCTTTTCAGAAAAAATACCCTAAAATGATGCATGTTATGGCTAGTGCGTTACAGGATGCGGGAAATGAATTGAAAAAATCGGGAAAAAATAATTATAAGAAATTCTACGATAAAAGCTTAGAGTATGATAGCTCGTTAAAAAGAAAAATTTCAATTTATATTAAAGGAATTATTTGAGGGATGAACTTATGTTTGATAAAATAAAATTATGGCTAAAGAAAAAAGAGTGGAGAAAAAGAAATGTTCATAATGAAACTAGTATTGTGAATGCTTTTAACTTTGCTCAGGTTTCAGTTGGAAAAGGTACTTATGGAGGAATAACTGCTATTTTAATGGCAGATGATTCTTGTATTAAAATTGGAAACTACTGTTCGATAGGACCCAAGGTTATTTTTATGGGGGGGGGCGAGCATAATTACAAGAGGATATCTACATATCCTTTTCAATCAAAAGTTTATAAACAAAAAACTAATAACCCCGTGAATCACTCCATTATCATAGAAGATGATGTTTGGATTGGATATGATGCGCTTATTATGCCCGGAGTAACTATTGGTAAAGGTAGTGTTATTGGTGCAAGAGCGATTGTCACAAAGGATGTTCCGCCGTATTCGATATATGTTGGTAATAAAGTAATCAAGAAAAGATTTTCTGAGGATATTATAAATAAACTGAGCATAATTGATTTTTCAAAAGTTGAGCACACCAGTTTTGATACATATATAAATTACTGCCAAACAGAAATCACTTCAAGTAATGTGGATGATATACTGGAGTGCTTCGTTACGAGAAAATAATATTTGAGGGCATCTAAAAGGAGTTTTTCAGGCAATAAATACCATTTTTTGTTCTGCTATGATTTTTGTATGTGGCTATATTGTTACAAGTATTGTAAATAGGATTCCATTTGTGGGGAAATGGATTGTTTAAAAGAAAAAGAATAGAGGGAAAAAGGAAAAAATGACCACAACATTACTTATCATGGCTGCTGGAATCGGCAGCCGCTTCGGAATAGGAATCAAGCAGTTGGAACCAGTTGATGACGTGAACAATATCATCATGGATTACTCGATTCACGATGCGATTGAGGCAGGCTTCAACCATGTGGTCTTTATTATTCGCAAGGATATCGAGGAGGAGTTCAAAGAGGTCATCGGTAATCGTATTGCCTCTATTTGCTCCTCTCATAATGTAACTGTGGACTATGCTTTCTAGGATATCAATGATATTCCGGGAGAACTTCAGGCAGGCCGTACAAAACCGAGGGGGAACTGGACAGGCTGTGCTTGTAGCGAAAAATGTGATTGATACCCCGTTCATTGTGATCAATGCAGATGATTACTATGGCAAAGAAGGCTTCAAGGCTGTCCACGAATATCTGGTGATAGGCAGTCTGAGGTGTCAGGTGCAAATGAATATATTTATTTAAATATGCCTGTGCTGTACTAAATAATTGGGGCAGTTGCGATAGTAACAAATAGTATATATCATTATTTGAGTTTATTTGTAGATAATAAAGATGAACATAAACTTATTACTTACTAATGAGGAGAAAACAAATGGAGACAACTTTACTTATAATGGCGGCAGGAATCGGTTCAAGGTTTGGAACAGGAATAAAACAGCTGGAGCCTGTAGATGATGGTAATCACATTATCATGGATTATTCAATTCATGATGCCATAGAGGCAGGATTTAATCATGTCGTATTTATTATTCGCAAGGATATCGAGAGAGAATTTAGATCTGTTATAGGTGATCGGATTGCCGCCATTTGCGGGAAATCTGGCGTTACGGTTGATTATGCATTCCAGAATATCGAGGATATTCCAGGGGAGCTGCCGACAGACAGAACAAAGCCATGGGGAACAGGACAGGCCGTGCTTGCAGCTAAAGCCGTGCTGAAGACACCATTTGTCGTGATAAATGCAGATGATTATTATGGCAAGGAAGGCTTCAGGTTGGTTCATGAGTATCTGGTGAATGGAGGACAGTCATGTATGGCTGGATTCGTACTTAAGAATACATTGTCTGATAATGGTGGTGTGACCAGAGGCATTTGCAAGATGGACGATCAGAATAATCTGACAGAGGTGGTGGAGACCAAGAATATCGTCAAGACTGTGGACGGTGCAGAGACGGACGGCACAGCCATTGATACGGAGTCTCTGGTGTCCATGAACATGTGGGGACTGACACTGGAATTCTTGGATATGTTGGAGGCAGGATTTGCGGAGTTCTTTGAGACGGAGGTTCCGACTGATCCACTTAAGGCAGAGTTCCTTATTCCTACATTTATAGGAGAACTTCTGGATGAGAAGAAGATGACGGTTAAGGTTCTCCGGACGAATGATACCTGGTATGGTATGACGTATAAGGAGGATGCTGAGGCTGTTAAGGAGAGCTTTAAGGGGATGATTGAGGACGGCGTGTATGAGAAAGATTTGTTTGGGGATTTGTAGATAGGATGTTTATATGGATGTGATGTGATTGCCAGCCCGGGAGGGCTGGCAATTGGTGGTTATGGGTAATTTCACAGTTCTGTTATGATTTACTATATAACGTTGATTTAAAATGACTGTATGTTATAATGCTTAATATTAAAATATGCGACAAAACAAATAGTGCGACGATAATTTTTATTTAAACCAATTGAGGAAAGTAATATAGATACTTTATTTGTATCAATTCTTGGCAAGTAAATAAGAACTATTGGGATGGCTATACAGTAAAGGAAAAGATCATCGATTGCTGAAAGGAGAAACAAAGACAGTGATGCGTATGGAGTTGGGGCTAATAGGATAGCGATTGATGAACATCATGCAAGACTGTTTGTAAATGCGGCAATGACAATGTCAGATTTTATATTATCTGTTTATATGAAGGAGGCATGACGATATGATTCATAGAGTGACTTGTGATAAATGTGGTTCCATTTCGGAATATGATGATAGATCTATATGGGAGGGCAACCGTGAACGTGAAGAGGTAGAATGCCCTGTGTGTGGGAATATTATTGGGAGCGTTTTTACAGACCTTATACCTGTAGCAAGGCTTATAAGTAAAGGATAAATTATGTATAGAAAAGTAATGTTTTCATTGATGTTGCTGTCATTGATACTATTATCTTTAATTGCATGGAAAGTTGGTGTGTTTACAGCAATTGTAGGCCTACCATTCTTTCCGTTAGTAGAGAAGATTGTTACAAATACTTATTTTTCTGGTGTAGCTTGCAGTATTATTGCTGTTATTATTATTTACAAATGGCAGGTGTTGTATAGCAAGAGAAAGCTGAAGCAGGATTTTAGATGTAACGAATGTATTGAAGGTATATATGATGGCATTGAAGCAGTTAGAAAATATATGCCATTAGTTCCAAAAAAGGAAAAATGGGATAGAGTTTGTGATTATGAAGAATTTCGCAAAAAAAATGCAAAGAAATATATTGACTTCTATGGGGAGCATAAAGGTGACATTTATATTGCAAATTTGACATTATCATACAAGGGCAATGATTTGCTGATTGACTCAATTCAATCATGCTTTTTCATTAACCTTAATTTCAAGTTGTTGGGGATTTTGAATCATGTGAAGAATAGGCTGCCAAATCTCAGAAACAAATACCCTAAAATTGAGAAGCTGGCAAAAGAATACATAGAATCGGCTAGTGAAGACATAATGATACAACTGGGAGAAACGTTGGACTCATACTTTGTAGATGCGAGATGTATGGCAGACTACTGGCAGAAGTTGCTTGATTATTTAGAGTATGATCCGACGTTCGTTAAACTATTTGTAAAAACGTATAATGCACGATATAAATTTGAAGATGATATAAAGTTGCCAGTAACGGTTAGGAATAGTCAGGCTATTGATGTGGAGAGAGAAGTAAAAAAGGCGATTCTAAGATATAAAATTAGAAACTTTTGGAAAAAATAAGAGTGTATAAGCACGATTAAAATAATTTTTACATTTTATAATTTGTGAAAGAGAGAATATAATGAAGCACATTTTACAAGACAATGCACTTGAATCATGGGCAATGGCCATTAAATATAGCAATTTTATTCTAGACGGAAAGGCTACACTACAATATAGAAAACAATTTGTATCATCCTTACACAATGCAGTTGAGCTATTTATCAAACAGTTGATGCTCGATAATAATGATCACAGGGTATGCAGTGTAAGAAAAGGTTGTGCTGCAGATGGCCATCCGGCGGTAGAATTTTATAATGCCGCTGATCTCAATAGTTATTTTGAGAACCTAGCAGATGAAGACATGAAAAAGTTCTATTCGATTGAATTTAATGAGATACAGAGGTTGGTCAAAGAACTATTTAGTGGATATTATGGTGAGCATTCTGACGACAAGATGGTTGTGGATGATTCGATTGCATTATTAGGACGGCTGAGAAACGGAGAAACACATTTCTTCGTTGAAAAGAATAGTTTTCTCACTGATAAGGAATTCCAAAAATTATATAATTTTATGATTGCGTTTAATACAATACTACATTATTATAACTTGCTTCCGTAGGATAAAAAATTCATATTTAAAATTTTAAGAGCTTTATTAGTTGTAGTGGTCGTATTTGTACTTATACTAATGCCATTTGCAATCGAAAATATTATCTATAATGAAACGACGTTTTCTTTTTACCATTTGATAAAAGCTGGCAGAGATGTATGGTTCTCTTTTATTGGTTCGTATTTGGGAGCAATCGGAACTGTTTTGTTAGGAGCGTTAGCATTGTGGCAAACGAAAAAGTACAAGAAAGCATCAGACAAAACAGATGAGATATTTAAGATATTGCAAGAAAAAATAAAGGAATTAGTACAGGCAAATACGGATTTGGCAGAGGAAAATAAAAATATTCAAGAGAATATAAAATCGATAGTTGAAAAGAATACAAGTTTTTTAGAAACATCAAATGGTCTACAAGCAGATTTAAAGAAATTAACAGAGTCAAATTCAGAGTTGCAAAACGATATGAAGAATATTATTGAGCATATTCCTGATTTAATTGAAAATAATTCTAAAATTCAGGAGGAAGTATGTGGGGTGATGAAAAATAATAAAGAAATAGTGGATTCATTGTTTAAAATTCAAAAGGCTATATTTTATCCTCATTTAACTGTTCTAAGAATGGCTGAAATAAGTGAATGTGGAAAACTCAGCGAGAAGATGAACTTGGAAGAAGATGCTTTTGCGAATGTAGTTTTTGGATATAGAGATGATCTTAGCTTTGATAATTGGTGTGAACATCTTGAGGGAGAATATGGATATTTTGCGTTCCCTTTGTACAATGATGGCGAGAAATACATAATTTCATTTAATTTTGAACAAATCAAAATTTCAGGGAAAAAGCTTATGAACTCTTTTTTAACACAGTCGGCTGATATTGGACCACATCAAACAGTTTGGTGCGTATTTGCTATTAAAAAAGCATTGTTTGAAGAAGTCTTGGGCGAGCTCACAAATCAAGGCCCTATAGAAATGGACTTTTCCTCTAGTAATACTATTGGGGAGACTTTTATTTGGAGTTCAGAATTATCAGTTACTAAAATAAATGAAGATAATCCCTTCTTTTCATTAAATTATCTTGGAACAACAAAAATTGATTCATTGGATGAATGGAACAATGGATCTTACTAATAATTGGAAGAAATTATTGGTGATAAAATAAGTTTGAATCGGTAGAGACAGACAAATAATATGGGGACTGATCGAAAGAATTTTGTCCATCAAAAGGCGGGTAAGATATCCGCCTTTTTGTATAGGAACAATAGCAAAATATAAAAGATAAGAAAAACTAAAAACTTATTGCGAAAAAGTAAATGTATAATATAATGTTTAATATATACATTTAATGGCAATGCAGTACAGAGAGAAAGCGATATATGTTATTTAATAGCGAAATTTTATTAAGGGGGTATATATGTCTAAAAGTAACGTGAAATTGAGTGATGGTGTGGCGGATAATTTAATGCAAAGTTTGAATAATGAGTTATCGGAAATCGGCAAAACTCTTATAGAACTAATATCAGAGTTCGTGAAAGAGAGAATACGGGATATTGATTTAAGAGAATTGTTTAGCAAGAAAGACGAAGATAAATTACTTAATATATGGTATAGCCAGCTTGTGGAGAAAGGTCTTATCCCAAAAGTGTACGAGGGCTTGCCAGAAGATATGTTAATTCATAATCTTCATCAAGAGGGATATTTACAGGGAATGTATGTAGGATTTGCCCTAGCCTTGATGTCATTAGTAGATAATAATGCCGAAGAGAATTTGATACTTTCGGTTATGGATGATATTCGACTAAATCTTGTATGTCATCAGTATGAAGACAGTTCTGAATTCTTGGATCGATTCAAGAGTGAGAAGTATAATATGGTTAATAGTTTAAGTGATGAAGAAAAATAGGAGGTTGAGGGATTGAATAATATAATACGAAAGAAGTTTTCTGAAATAGATTTACAGGATGCCTTTTTTCTGTCTTTGAGGAATGATTATCCAGGTTTTGATAATTGGTTTAAAGGAAAAAGTGATCAAGAAGCTTATGTGCAATATGAAAATAATAAAATAATTGGATTCTTATTTTTAAAAGTCGAGAAAAATTTAGTAAATGATGTTGTACCTAATATTCATGCAAATAAAATATTAAAAGTAAGTACATTTAAAATAAATGCGCATGGAACTAAGATGGGTGAGCAGTTTATAAAGATAATAATGGATTATGCTGTAAGTGAAGATGTAGATGTATGCTATGTTACTATTTATGAGAAACATCATTCTCTTATTGAACTTGTTCAGCAATTTGGATTTGAATTGTATGGGACAAAAGGAGATGGAATATATAAGGAAAATGTATATTTAAAAGAGATGAGGAAAATTACGGGGAATATAAATAAAGACTTTCCACTTGTTTGTATTAGTACAGCAAAGAAATATTTATTAAGTATTTATCCCAAGTATCATTCTGTTATGTTTCCGGATTCTATTTTAAATACGGAGGATAAAAATATTATAACAGATATTTCTTATACAAATTCTATTCATAAAGTATATGTATGTACAATGGATCAGGTAGAAAATTTGAAATATGGTGACATAGTTGTTTTATATAGAACAGCAGAAACTGGAAGAAGTGCGGAGTATTCTGCAGTTGCGACATCAATATGCGTTGTAGAAGATGTAAAGAAACAGAGCGAATTTGATAGTTTTGATGATTTTTATAGATATGTAAGTAAATATAGCGTTTTTGATGAGGATGACCTTCGGTATTGGTACAATAAAGGTGGGTGCAAAGCCATAAAAATGACATATAATGGTGCTCTTAAAAAGAGAATAGTTCGACATGATTTAATAGGACAAATTGGTTTGGAGCGCAATCAATACTGGGGTTTTTTTGAATTAACAGATGAGGAATTTAATTTGATTGCCAAAAAAGGTGAGGTTGATAAAATATTAGTGCAAACGAACTAATGTTCGATAACGAATTGCAAAATATTGCTTGCTGATGTATAATAAAATTTATAAAAAATGAATGGAGTGAATGTGATGTGCGCAATTTTGTTATCAATAAATCCAGTTCATGTTGAAAATATAATGAATGGCACCAAAGGATATGAATTTAGGAAAAAAGCTTGTAAACGACCGGTTGATAAAATAATAATTTATTCTACTAATCCGATAATGAGGGTTGTAGGTGAAGCAGAAGTGGAAGAGGTATTGATTGATAATCCGGAAATCATATGGAAAAAGACATACAAAAAATCTGGTATTGATAAGAAATTTTTTGATCAGTATTATGAAGATAGAGATCAGGCGGTTGCGTATAAATTGAAAAATGTAATACAGTATACGAAACCAAAGAAATTAAATGAAATCGGCATAAGTAGTGCACCCCAATCTTTTCAGTATATTAAATAGCTGTAAAGCGTTAAGTGTATGAATATAGTACATAGTTAATGCAGAACAAAAAGGAGGATTTAAACAAAATGGCAAAGTGTATATGTTGTGGGAAAACAGGTGCGGATTATCTACATTATAATGGGGGATATGTTTGCGATGATTGTGTTGGGGCATATTTTACATGTCCTGCGTGTGGAAGGGTTTTTGATATAAATGACAGAGAGCATGGGGATAATGGTGGTTTTTGTGCAGAGTGCGTTCCTGATCATTAACAAGAAAGATATCAATTATGATACCAACTGTCAATATTTGATAGTTGGTATTTTTATTTATGGGCTTTAGATTATTGAACATGCACGGCTTAGATAAGTTTAATATAAAAATAAACCGCGGATGAAACAATAAAACATCTACTATGCGTATGATGTTAATAAGTTATATGAATACTCAAGCAGATATTATATAAATTGAGTCTATAGGAAAAAAATGCGTCAAGAAAGGGAAAAAATGAGGCTATACCATAAGATATTTAAAGCTGATCCAAATTTATCAATATATCTTGAGAATCCAGAACCGCTTAAAGACTATGCTGAGGAATTGCTAAACCATTTAACGCATGCTGGCGACATGGAAGACCTTCATCAGGCAAAGGTAGATATTTTAAGAGATTATAGTGACATATATAATTTTGATGTGACAGATGCAGAGTTTCCTGAACCGACAGGCTATTTCGTTGATGCAGAAGAGAAAAGAGCTTTTGTAGAAAAAAGAATTTTACTACATGATATAGTTCTGTATTTAGGTAGTATATATAAAAAATATCACAAGAAAATATATGATACCCATGGTATGTTTCCTGAAATCCGGCTGAAAAATATAGCCATAGATTATACTGAAATATATCAGAAAGCAGTGGAAGACTATAAAAATGCAATTGTCAATGGGATACCTCATGCGGTGACGGCTTCATTTGTGTTGCCATCCCTGATTGAGCGCGGCTTAACACTAGCTTTGCAAAGCAGAATGCTATATAAATGCATTTGCGGATTGCCTGATATAAGCCATTTAAAGGAAGAGGGACTGATTGATGCAGAGGAGGAGAAATATATTGACATTTTTATTCATAATACAGAGGGATTTTGCTTCGATGCCAGAGAAGATCATGTAATGGGAAAGCTGTACACTATCTTTGTTCGTCAGGGCGTATTGGAAGCGTCGGCAGAAAATGAGATGATTCTGACGGGAGTGGGACATAGAAATAGAAGTGGAAGAAAACTTACACGAACTATGGGATCATTGCTAAAAAGTGATTTTGCGAAAAGTGAGTTTTTGCCTGAGTATATGGAACTCATGGATAATATTTTTGTGAAGTTAAATATCAGAAACAGTATCATGCACGGCCTTGGGGAATCATTTGATTACTTGAATATTGGATTAGTGTCTATAATGTTCCAGTTGTTATGGGATATTGGATCGTGCGAGATATTTAAGAATTGAATATACAATAGAGTTTTATTGGAGACAAAAGATGTTTAATTATAAAAACTTGTGTGATTATGAATTTGAAATATTGTGTAAGAATATAATGCAGAAGAAACTGGGAGTTCCCCTTCAGATATTTGCGAGGGGACGAGATGGCGGAATTGATATAACTGATGATACTGTGAGCAAAAATGTTGTTATACAGGTCAAGCATTATATAAACAGCAAATACAGTGATCTTATATCAAGCCTGAAGAAGGAGGTTTCGAAGGTTGCTGAGCTGAAACCGAAGAAATATTATGTGTGCTGTGCATTGGAACTTACCCCTGCAAATAAGACGGAGATTTTCAATTTGTTTGCAAAATACATGGAGGGGTCATCTAATATATTGTCGTTGAACGATATTGATGAGTATCTGCAGGATCCGGCAAATATGGATATAGTGCGCAAGCATTACAAATTGTGGCTTGAATCCGCAAATATATTGGAAGAGATTGATAGCAGAGATATTTTTATAGATTGCGAAACGCTTCTCTACAACATAAAAGAGGAACAGAGAGAATTTGTTGAAACATTGAGCTATAGACAATGCATAGATGTCCTTGAGCGTAATCGTTTGTTGATGATCCTTGGAATGCCGGGAATTGGAAAGACCATGACGACCAAGATGCTTGCTTTGTATTACGCAGCACTGGGTTACCGGATTATTTATACGACAAATGGTGATCTGCAGAGCATAAAGAAAGCTTTGTCAGTTGATAAGGAATCTAAAGAGATTATTCTGTTGGATGATTGCCTTGGACAGTATTACTTCAGAATGAAGGACACCCAGGAAAATGAACTCATGTCTCTGATCAAATATGTGCTGATGCATAAGAACAAGAAACTTATCATGAACTCCAGGGTGACGATATTTCAGCATGCGAAGGAATCTTACATAGAGCTGAACAGTTTTATAGACACGGAGAAAGTGCGGCTTCAGTATATTGATATGGATTCTATGACCATCGAAGACAAGGGCAGGATATTCAAGAATCATTTGTATTTCAGAAATATACAATCGGATTATTATGCTCAGATCCTAAAAAATAATAATTATCGCTGGATAGTCAATCATAGGAATTATACACCGCGTATCATAGAGTATGTTACGCGGCAAAATGTATCCAACAAGATTGCTGCAGATGAATATTGTGATTTTATAAGGAGATGCCTGGATAATCCTACCGAAATATGGAGAGATGAGTTTAACAACAGGCTCAAGGCAGAAGACAGGATTTTTCTTACTTCGCTGTTTTCGTTGACGGACATTGGTGTGGAGGACAAGGTACTGCGCAGAGTATTCAATGCACGTATTTCGAAAAGAGCTGATATAGACACAACCCGAAATGTGTGGGAAGCAGTATTGAAGCGGATGGAGGGAACATTTGTCAAGATTATAGAGAACAAAGGCGTGCGGCAAATTGGAGTTATCAACCCATCTGTAAATGATTTTTTGAAGAATTATCTAGACGAGAATGAACCTGAGGTTGAAGAAATCGGGAGAAACGCCACGGAATATATTCAGATTGTCAGAGGATTCGGTCCGGATATGGCGGATATTGTAAGATCTGGAGACGCATGTAAATACAACTTTGCAAGTGATGTTGAAAAGCAGATTGTCATATTGTCGAATATTTGTGAGTTGGGTATATGCATGGAGCAATACAGAGATATTGTCAGGACATTTGTGGAGTTTTTGCCGTATGCATTTTATAACACTGCAAGTACATTTACAGTAGTGCCTTCTTTGCTTTCAGAGCCTCTGGTATCATATTATGATACACGCAATAACCTGTTAACTGAGGAGGTGGAAGATCTTCTGGATTCGATGGATTTTGATGATTTTTGTGTATTTGAAGAAAATCTGAAGAATAATGGACTGGAACTGTGTGAACTGGTGGACAGTGATGTTGTTCTGGAAAAGCTGGACAAGGCCGTGCGGGATTACATAGATGGATATGACAGATCCGAAAGTTATACAAATCAGGATACATATGAACTTTTTAAGGAGAATACGATATACAACGGAGTGTATCATGAGGTTGATGTAGATAAGGTTGTAAATATTTTAGCGGATTGCGTGCGGGATGATATATATGACGATGTGACAGATAAATTGGCAGTATTTCCCAGGGCAATAACCGATGACATTGATTTATCCAGATATGATATCTGGGCAGATACTGGTGAGATCGAGAGTTATGTGTGCGATGTGCTTGCTGATCCTGGTGACATAGATTATAGCGACATTTATGATGGTGATAGTTCTTATTCGGGGCATTTGGATGGGATGGATGAGCTGGATTTTATATTTGCGGAGTGATACAGCAGCTGCATAAAAACTCATTTCAACAAATTGGTAATGGTGTAGAAAAATAAAATATTAAATAAGAAAGTTAAAAAGGAACTCAAATTTTGAGTTCCTTTTTTTAGTTGGTGAATGATTTTTAGTTGATTTCAATAAACTAAAAATAAAGGATAAAATAATTAACTATTTAAGGAAAACAATAACTAAAAATATTCACTTGATAATATATATAATATATAATAAAACTATTGACAATGACAAATAGTATGCTGATATGTTAAATATATAATAACTAACAAATTGGGATAAGGTGTTACAGTTTGAATTAGGATTATATATTCCAATATGTTTGATATAATAATTTTTAGAAAATAATTTCTGCTAAAAACGCATGTAGTGTAAACCTTATTACATATGAACGGAGAGAAAATGATAAAATTTGATGATGTATGGGGAGATGGTATTGTATCTTTTGATACATGTAGCTTAGGAAGAATGTATGAGTGGGAATCGAAATATGCTGTAAATATTAAGGATGCGCTATCTTACCTTTTGAGAGTCGGGAAACTATGGGAATCAGAAATAAATATACAGGAATTTTCTAAACAAAGAACTGCAATAAAAGAAAGCATATATGAACAGAAGTACAAAAAAGGAATTTTTAATAATTTGAAAAAAAGACCTATTCCGTGGGACAAAATTAAAGGCACATTGAATAGATGGGAGAAAAAAGGATTTTCAGAAGAATTCAGGCAACTGATAGATGAAATCTATGGTAACAAAGGGATTACGGAAGCACAGTATAATAATATTGTGGAAAAATCTAAATCAAACACATATGATTTAGATTTTGAAGATTTGTTTGATGAGATTCTTGTTCCAGATGAAGTAGTTTTGACTACGGATGAAAAGAGTGAGTTAATACATAGATACGATTCAGGAGTAATGTGCCCTGGGGCAGAAGATTCTAAAAAAAGAATGGTAATAAATATAATGACTTATATATATGGAAATTGTTACAGAAGAAATCTGAACAAGAACAGAAGGATATGATTTTTGTTACTGCAGATACAGCTAAGGGCGATTGGTTTTTGGAAGGAAAGCCTCATTTAAAATATTTGCAGGAATTTAAAGAGAATACAGAACATGAGATAATAATTTTATCGCTTACTGATTTTTGGAAAGAATGTAAGAGGTATTTAGACATGTCAGTTGAACAATTTATTGAGATATCGTCAATAAAAGATCAGCTTGAAGAAAAATATGATGTATTCAATCAGGAAGAACTATTTAAAGCAGTAGGAACATTTTTATATGAGTCTGACGAAATAAAAACAAAGTTGGAGGATATAGTAGATTGTTGTGTAGATGAGCCTGAGTTGAATGAATTGATAGGCGCTACTATTACTGATATAGACATGGAGTACTATGATGAAGAAAACGTATACTTGACAGTATATTTACAAATAGAGACGAGCTTTGAAGCGTGTAATCATACTGCTGGAGAAGAGTGGTCAGCTGGTAGTGCGACTATGATATTACTAGTTAGTGTATTAGCGGATGTACCAGTAATATGGGAATCGGATGATACTGAAAGATTGGTACTTAAAGATGAAATTTATGTTAATGAGATTGCAGATATCAAAGTACTTAGAATTGATGAGGGTGTATATGAATACGACGATGAATGTGACGAAGAGTGTGAATTTGAGGAAGATGAAGGAGATTATGAGTCTGACGATGAGTATTTTTGAAAGAATTTGATAGTAGGTGTATTTTACAGTTGATGTAATATGAAAGAGTTAAGCCACAACGAATTTTGTGTATGCAAGTCCATTACTAAAAACTATGTACCAAATCACAATAAACATATAGAGCATGTTTATCATTTTTGTAAACGGGTCAGGGGGATAAAATGGAGATACTTTATGTATGGTTTAATAAGGCAGCATCTGGAGTGTTGGATAAAACAGGCGTGAACCTATCACCAAAATATAGTTTTGATGTCAAATATGATGGTTTGTATTCTGTATTGTACCTGAGAGACTGGAAAGGTGTAGAGAATATATTCAGAAATGATGTAATAGAGAATGTAACAGCCATAGTTGGGAAAAATGGAACGGGAAAGACTTCGATATTAAAAGCGCTACAGTTGCTAACTTGTGGGACTGTAGGGGAAATTACATCGGCTAAATATAAACATTATTATGAGGAAAGATTGCAACAATCATATCGTATTATTGTGTTACGGGATGATACAGGAATTATAAAAATATATCATAACCTTAGGTTGTTCAGAAATGATACTGGGTTTGAGGTTGTTGATATGACAAATGATGGTTTATATGGGAGTATCCTGAGAAATTGTACGGATTTTTCAGATATTACAAAAGTATATATTACAAATAGTTCATTTGGTTCTGCTGGAGGGATGGGATATGCATTTTCAAAGGCTGAAGATATTACACTAACTCCATCCACAATTGATAACATTGCAGCTATTTATTACGATCAGTTGTATTCGCAGGGTACTTATATTTATAGAATAAATAAGGAATATATAGATTCTGTGATGGAGAGAAATGCAAATGGAAAAAAAGATTTTTATAGTTTATGCGATATACTTTATATTAAGCGTTTATTTGATATAGGAAAAGCTTCAGAGTATATTGGAAACTTCAGAAATGATATATTGATAGCATCTTGTTTTAAAAATCCTTATCCGGAAATTTATTCTGATGATTTCAATAATGATACAGATCACTTAGAATTAGATATAGTCATATATAAAATAGAGAAATCGTTGCCTGAGTGGCCTGGCGGCACGTTGATAAAATATATGTATGCACATTTATTGTTAGAAATAACGATGTACTATGGTTTGGATTATATAGATGATATGGATTTCATTCCATACAGTTATGCAATACAACTGATAAATTATTTTTGTGAGGGTGATTCTTATATAGAACAGGCACTGAAAGAGATTAAGGGCTTAGAAACGATAGTAAAACAGTATACAACAATAACGGATGATGGATATAAAACGTTATTTTGCTATAGGGATAATCCGGTTGGATATAGGCGATTTGTAGACTATATATTTGAGTGTTTTTATCAGGGGACAGGCTTTGTTCTTACATATCTAAATATTGAGATAGGTGGAATGTCTTCAGGTGAACGGGCGTTTCAAAATATATTTACATGGTTAAATCTGATACCGCTGTTTTCAAAAATATATAAAAATTTTAATGTCAGTTTGAGAGGAACGGTACTTTTATTAATTGATGAACTGGATTTATATCTGCATCCGGATTGGCAGACTATATTTATGAAGAAGTTGTTGGAAGAAATTCGGAGTCAATTCTCAAAGTATAAGGTTCAGATCGTATTTGCTACACATTCTCCTCTCTGTATTTCGGATATTCCCCGGGAGAATATAGTATATTTGCAGGATGTGAAAGATGGTAGGATATCGATAGATAAAAGAGAGGATCACCAGCAATCCTTTGGACGAGATGTATTTACAATTTTAAATGATACGTTTTATTTGAACAAGCACACTATGGGAGTGTTTGCTGAGCAGTACATAAACGATATTATAAAAGAAATTGATAATTGTCATGGGGATATGTATTTAGATAGAAGAAATCGCATATATGAATCTATAAATATGATTGGAGATCCATTATTGAAGGCGGCGGTTCTTAATAAATATTTTGATTGTTTTGGCGGCAGTGAATTAAATAATCTTAGAATTAGAAAGAGACAGATAGAGGAACGGATAGCGGTGCTAGAGAGAAGACATAATGATTAATTTGGAATTCTGTAATAAATATGGCGAGGAGGAACGTCGGGAAATTGTCCATGAGTTTGCTGATTTGAATCTAAGAAATAGAAAAAAGGTAGATGATTTGGATGCATGGTGTGAGGATTATCTCGGCAAGATTGATAGCAAATTTAAAAGCTATAGGGCTGTCGTAGAGGCAACGCCGGATGAATTGGAACGTATAAAGGATAGTCTGGATAAAAAAACATATATTCAGCTTATAACAGATAAATTATATGATGATGTGATAGATGATGATGGAAACAGGATAATGGAATCGCCCGGTTCTCTATACAAAAAGAGAGGGAATTCGTATGTAATTGATACTCTATATAAGAATATGAGGCCGGAGGCAAAGAAGCTGCTGTTAAAAATGTTGGACACAAGAGTATGTCCATATTGCAATCGAAATTATGTTTTTTCGAGAGAAAATGTTACTACGTGTCAGTTGGATCATTTCTATTCCAAGAGTAGATACACCATACTTGCAGCGTCGTTTTACAATTTGATTCCATGTTGTTCAACTTGCAATATGAAAAAGAAAGATGCGATATTTAAGATAAATCCTCATGATACATCAAATAAAACTGACGATATACTAAGGTTTTCATATGATATATCAAATGCGGACTATTTGGTAAATTCAGACTCAATAGACGTGAAGGCGGAGAGTTTGGATTCCCGATATGCGGATCAGTTAAGTGTATTGGAATTGAATGATATTTATAAGATGCATAATATTGATGTTCACGATGTCCTTGTAAAAAGAAAGATTTTTTCAGAACAGTATATAGATATGTTGAGACATGCATTTCCTGGAGTTTTTCAAACAACAACATCCGTTGAAGAGTTATTATATGGTATAACATTAATTGATAACGAGATGGGCAAGCGCCCCTTAACAAAACTGATAAGGGACGTTATGAAGCAGATATAATTAGGAGAGAAAACTCTATGTACAAAGGAATAAGATTCAAAGGCTACAAAGCCTTCACCGCCGACACATACACAGAACTTGACAACCTCCCAAGGGTGTCAGTGATAATCGGCAAGAACAACAGCGGAAAATCAAGTGTCATCGACGTGGTGGGGATGATGTATGACAGGATGTATGCATTCAGAGAGCAGATCGCATCCTGTGCGGACGAGATCATCGCGGAGATACCGGTCACCCGGGAGATGTGTGACAGCTTGCTTCGTGGGTATTCATCAATTCAAGGTTATACAAGCGGAACCATGTGGAACCTGTCAAATGGACGTTCGATAGGATACAGGGTGGAGCCTGAGGACAGTGGTGGTTACATAGTGGAGTGGAATGACAGACTGCCTCTATGGAATACTTCATATGCAAATGGAGTGGGAGTTGATATAGGTAATGAGAGGGACAGATATGTATTCAGACACGTTGCTGCGGAGCGCAATATTGTTCCCGAGGAGGAAGAGAAGCTTGGTGAGACTCTGGAGGATCTGTCCAGCACTGGCAGTGGTGCAAGCAACATTATTAGGGCATTTCTGAACAATAGCAGTTACGATGAGACGATAATTGAGGACACTCTTCTAAAAGCGGTAAATGAGATCATGAGTCCGGAGGCTGTATTTGAGAGCATAAGGGTGCAGCAGGTACAGGATGGATATGGGAATATCCGGTGGGAGGTGTTTCTCAAGGAAAAGGGCATGAGCAGGTGCCCTTTGTCACGCATGGGAAGCGGTCTTAAGACGATCATTCTGGTGCTGCTAAATCTGCTGGTTATACCGGAGCTGGAGGGGTATAAGGATAAGAAGATGATCTATGGTTTTGAGGAGCTTGAGAATAATCTTCACCCTGCCATGCAGAGGAAACTGTTTGAGTATATATATGAATTTGCTGAAAAGAATGATGTTCAGGTGTTCATCACGACCCATTCCCATGTGGCGATAAATGCATTCTACGACAAGGACGATGCTGTGATATTCCATGTGTACAAGCAGGACGGCAGAGCATTTGTCAAAAGGATAGAATCGTATCTGGACAAGACCCGGATACTGGATGATCTGGACGTGAAGGCAAGCGATCTTCTTCAGTCAAATGGGATTATATGGGTGGAAGGACCGTCAGACAGAGTGTATATAAAACACTGGCTAGACATGTATTTCCCGGACCGTTTCGTGGAGGGCGTGCACTACCAGTTCCTGTATTATGGTGGAAGACTGCTGTCACAGTACTCGGCTGAGGAGATGACGGAGCTCATAAGTGTTATCAAGACCAACAGAAATGCGGTCATTGTGATGGATAGTGATAAGAAAAACAGGAATGCCCGGCTGAATGATACCAAGAAGAGAATAATTCAGGAATTTGATGATCTTGGGATGATGTCATGGGTTACTAAGGGCAAGGAGATAGAAAATTACATCCCAAAGGAAGTCATAGAGGAAGTTCTGGGAATCAGTTTGAAGAAGCCGTGTGGACAGTATGAGCTGTTTCCTGGTTACATAGAGCCGTATTACAGAGGCTTTGCAGGCAAAAAGGTCAAGTTTGCAAGGAGTGTTGCGGAGCATATGACCTTGGAGAACATGGCTGGTATGCTGGATGCGAAGAAACAAGTTATGGAACTCGGTAAGCGGATATCTGATTGGAATGGTGAGCCCTTTCACTGATAAAAATGCTCCTTGAAATACCCCACCCGCTTCTATATAATTAAGATATATTTGTTACGGAAAATGGACGATTCAGCCCGGTTTTACAGGGCTGAAGTTCAATACCAGGGAGGATTTACTATGAGGTTGGTTACAAGATCGGATTTTGATGGACTTGCGTGTGGCGCACTGCTGAAGGAAGCGGGAATTATTGATCATTGGAAGTTTGCGCATCCGAAGGATCTTCAGGACGGACTGATTGAGGTTACGGAGGATGACTGCCTTGCAAATGTGCCATTTGTTGAGGGCTGCGGACTTTGGTTCGATCATCATTCAAGTGAGCATGAGAGATTGGCGCTTGAGGGGAAATACAAGGGGGAGAGTCGTATAACTCCATCGTGCGCTAGAATAATCTATGAGTATTATGGAGGCAGAGAGAGATTTCCGCAGTTTGACGATATGATGGAGGCTGTTGATAAGGTTGATTCAGGTAATCTTACCATCGATGAGGTACAGAATCCAAAGGGATGGATACTTATTGGATTCCTGATGGATCCTAGAACCGGACTTGGAAGATTCAGAAATTTCACCATATCAAACTATCAGCTCATGGAGAAGCTTATAGATGCATGTCGTACCATGACCACTGATGAGATACTTGCCCTGCCGGACATACAGGAGAGAATAGTTCTGTATAATGAGCAGACAGAGAAGTTCAAGGAGATGGTCAAGGCACATACCATAGTGGACGGTAATCTTATCATAAGCGATCTTCGCGGAGTGGATCCGATATACACCGGCAATCGTTTCATGATATACAGTATGTATCCTGAACAGAATGTGTCAGCGTGGATAGTAAGCGGACGTGGTGGACAGGGATGTTCGGCAGCAGTTGGATACAGTATCCTGAACCGCACAGCGACCATGGATGTTGGAAGCCTTATGCTCAAGTATGGTGGCGGTGGACACAGGAAGGTTGGTACATGTCAGTTCAAGGATGACGAGATGGATACAAGACTTCCTCAGATGCTTGAGGAGCTCAAGGCTCAGGCTAATTCATAAGAAATATTGACAAAAAATAACCGAATGATACAAGTTTTAATTCGTATCATTCGGTTATTTTTTATGTTATAAAAATGTTCTTAAAGGTCTTCTTGAAGATTAGTCTCTCTGGAACAGATCTCTTGTGTATACCTTGTCTTTGATGTCGTCGAGGCATGAATTGTACCTGTTGGCGATGACAGCGTCGGACATGGATTTGAATTTGTCTAGGTCATTTACAACTTTGCTTCCGAAGAATGTGGTTCCGTCTTCAAGGGTTGGCTCGTATACAACGACGGTTGCGCCCTTGGCTTTGATACGCTTCATGACACCCTGTATACTGCTCTGGCGGAAGTTGTCGGAGTTGCTCTTCATCGTCAGTCTGTATACACCTATGACACATTCCTTCTCCTGGGCTGCTGAGTAATCACCGTTATTGTTGTAGTCGTAGTAGCCTGCGATGGAGAGAACGCGGTCTGCGATGAAGTCCTTTCTCGTTCTGTTGCTCTCAACGATGGCGCTCATCATATTCTGAGGCACGTCGTTGTAGTTGGCAAGGAGCTGCTTTGTATCCTTTGGCAGACAGTATCCGCCGTATCCAAATGATGGGTTGTTGTAGTGTGTTCCGATTCTTGGGTCGAGACATACGCCGTTTATGATGTCCTGTGTGTTAAGTCCCTTCATCTCTGCGTATGTGTCAAGCTCGTTGAAGTAGGACACGCGGAGTGCGAGATAGGTATTTGCAAATAACTTTACAGCCTCAGCTTCGGTGAAGCCCATGAACAGAGTGTCTATATCTTCCTTGAGGGCACCCTCCTGAAGCAGTGCGGCAAATGTATGGGATGCCTTAACTATCTTCTCGTCATTCTTGTCTGTGCTGACAATTATCCTTGATGGATAGAGGTTGTCGTACAGTGCCTTTGATTCACGAAGAAACTCTGGGCTGAAAATGATATTTGACGTGTTGTATTTCTTCCTTACGGACTCGGTATATCCAACTGGTATAGTTGATTTGATGACCATGATGGCATCCGGGTTGACCTTGAGGACGAGCTCGATAACGGCCTCAACGGCTGATGTGTCGAAATAGTTCTTGTTGCTGTCGTAGTTTGTCGGAGCAGCTATGATTACGAAATCTGCATCCTTGTATGCTGATTTGCCATCGAGAGTTGCTGTGAGATCAAGCTCCTTCTCGGCGAGATATTTCTCAATATAGTCGTCCTGTATAGGGGATTTCTTGTTGTTGATGAGATCAACCTTTTCAGGGATGATGTCAACTGCCGTTACATGGTTGTGCTGTGCCAGCAGGGTCGCAATGGACAGACCAACGTAACCGGTTCCTGCCACTGCAATGTTCAGTGGGGATGGAGACTCGAGCTTGTGTGCGCCAGCATTGATGAACATTTCTGTGAGGTCGAAGTTCAAAACCTCTGACAAACTTTCGAGCTGCTCTATAGAAGGAACAAAATCCTTCTGCTCTATTCTGGAAATGAGTGCTCTGTTGATACCGGTTGCATCGGCGAGCTGAGCCTGGGTCATACCATTTTCTTTTCTTCCGTTCATGACAGTGTCGGCGAGACGTGACTGTGATAATTTCTTCATGATCAAAATTCCTTTCTCTGATGAGTATTCTCTATTATTCTTAGAAGTATTATTCAAAACTAGCAACAAATGTTAATATTTATAACATTTACAATGCCATAATACATGTAAAAACGGCATAAATCAAGAGAAAAATGTATTTTAAACATAAAATTATACATAATTAATGTTAATTAAAATAACATTCATAAAACAACTGAAAATATAGTTTATTTCAACGCAACATCGAGTCTTATCGGATTGTGATCGCTGTTTTTAAAATCCAGATCTATGGTCTTTGTGGAGTTGATCTGCAAATTGCTCGATACTATGAATCCGTCGATGACATAATATTGGAAACTCTCGTGGTCGCTTCCTTCGTATGGTTTGTCCAGGGATCGGCATGTCGGAGCTGAGGAATCGGTGATGCAGGTGAAGGAATCTCCAAATTCAGATACATCTATACTTCCTGGTGCCCACAGGTCAGCGGACTGCTGAGGGTATGCGGACAGATCCACATTTGAAAAAGTCTGGTTGAAGTCGCCTCCTGCGATAACGTAGTTCCCTGCTGCAGCCTCATTTTGGAGAATGTCGGCGAGCATCCTGGTCTGGGCGGCTTTGCCCTCGCCTGAGTCATAAGCCTCCAGGTGGAGATTTACTATGACGAGTTCGTGTTCACTTCCGGCAATCGGTATTCTGGACACGATCAGGCATCTTTTCAGGTTGCACAGTCTGATCGGGTAGGAAAATGGACATGGAAGCTGTATTCTTTCTGCATACGATACTTCAAATGAGCTGAGAGTCATTATTCCTGATGTCACTCTGCCGATCGGTGGAAGTGGATATGGAACCATGAGTGTTTTGTAGTTGTAGGCGTATGAGCTTGTGTATGACGGCAGCTTTTCCCTCAAAATATCGGCTTCGTTTATCTTGTGGCTTCTGGATGATCGTTCATCGACCTCCTGGAGAAGAAAAATGTCAGCGGCAAGTGAATTCAGCTCTGATGTGATGGCCTCCATATTGTCGTTTACCTGCTTGGCTGTGGAAGTGTACACACTGTCTCCTCCGTCCATGAAAAAGTCAGCATTTGCACCGAGGGATCCGTAGCCGAGATTCCACGTCACGATGGAGATGGAATCGCCGACAGATGGTGAAAGCTTGTCTGAGCCGGTTGTATTTTTGCCAAATGTGCTTCCGGATGTGACCTCAAGGGATTCGGAATCGTCTGGCTTGTATTCTGTTATAGTGAGAACTCCCACAAATATTATGGCGGCCACAAGGATCACACCGAGGACAATACAAGTTATTTTTAGAATTTTTTTTGCTATTATCATGTTGGATATTTCCTGTTCTATATTTGTTCAGCCCGTCCAAATGGTTAGTTGGACTGACATGTAAAGTATATCAGACGCGGTGTATGTAAACAATGTGTAAAATGACACATGTTGGGAATCGTGGTATAATGTAGCACGCTGATGCGTGTGCAGGTCATCGCGCTTGCGCACGATGATATATGATATAATGAGCAGCAAGACATAGTATAGTAGAAATTATTGAGGGGAATGTATGTTTGAACTTATTATAAAAGATATAATGGAGGTCGCGGGCTACCTTCCGATAGGGATTCTATGCGGATGCATAGCAGTCGTGGTTTATCTCGTGTATACAGTGAGTCCTGCAGGGAAAAAGGTCAGTGCCGGAGGACGTGTGAAGAAGTCAATAGTGTGGTTCCTGCTGGTGGTGTATCTGGCGGTGATGGCAGTTACTGTGTTCCTGTCCAGAGAGCCGGGCTCAAGGCAAGGCATTGACATGACGCTGTTTCAGACGTGGGGAGTGACGCCCCAGGAGCACGCATTTGTCATAGAAAATATATTGCTCTTTGTGCCGTTCGGCGTGCTTTTTCCGCTGGCGGTGGCTGGAAGTAAGAATGGCGATGGCAGGGTGGTAGACAGGTTGTCCAAATGTACTGTACTGTTTGGATTTCTATGCAGTGTCTGCATAGAGACGGTTCAGCTTATAACGGAGCGCGGTTACTGCCAGCTCGATGATGTAGTTATGAATACCCTAGGAAGCCTTGCGGGATATATTATATTTTTAATTATAAAAAAGATGAAAAATATTAAAAAAATGGAGGAATAGATCATGCCATGTACAACAATATTGGTAGGAAAAAATGCGTCTTATGACGGTTCAACAATAATAGCGAGAAATGACGATTCTGGTGCCGGTTCGTACACGCCGAAGAAATATGTGGTTGTGAAGCCGGAGGAGCAGCCAAGAATATACAAGTCGGAGATATCCCATGTGGAGATTGAACTTCCGGATGATCCGATGCGTTACACCTGTGTTCCAAATGCGCTGGCGGGCGAAGGAATCTGGGCGGCAAGCGGAGTGAATTCTGCAAATGTGGCTATGACGGCGACGGAGACCATAACCTCAAATCCAAGAGTGCTCGGCGCGGATCCACTGGTGTGCTATGAGCCTGCGGAGGGAGATAAGCCTGAGAAGACTGGAGGTATCGGCGAGGAGGATATAGTCAGCATTACACTTCCATATATAAAGAGCGCAAGAGAGGGCGTGAAGAGACTTGGCAGCCTGCTTGAACGATATGGAACCTATGAGATGAACGGAATTGCATTTCAGGATGTAGACGAGATCTGGTGGCTTGAGACCATCGGAGGACATCATTGGATCGCGAGAAAAGTTCCTGATGATGTGTATGTTGTCATGCCAAACCAGTTTGGTATGGACGAATTTGATATGGCAGACGCAATGGGAGCGCAGAGCGAGTTCATGTGCTCGGCAGATCTTCCAGCATTTATAGAAAAGTATCATCTGAACGTGGAGAATATGGAGGACACGATCTGTCCACGGAATATATTCGGCAGCCACGACGATGCGGATCACGTGTACAACACCCCGAGGGCATGGTTCATGGAGCGGACGCTCAACCCGAATTCGGCAGTCTGGGACGGACCGGATGCGGACTTTACGCCGGTTTCGGATGACATTCCATGGTGCATGATACCAGAGAAGAAGATAACCATGGAGGATGTGAAGTATGTGCTTTCTTCGCATTATCAGGGAACTCCGTATGATCCGTACGGCAATTACGGCGACAATAAGATGCGCGGGGCATATAGATCGATAGGTGTGAACAGGACGGATTTCATGTCGGCGATCCAGATGAGACCATATGTTGGAGAGGATATCTGCGCTGTACAGTGGATAGCATTTGCATCGAATGCATTCAATGTCATGGTTCCTTTCTATGCAAATGTAGACACGACTCCTGAGTATCTGGCAAATACAGGGGCGGATGCTTCCACGGACAACTTCTACTGGACCAGCCGCATGATCGCAGCGATGGCGGATGCATCTTATGCGAAGTCGGTGTTCCATATCGAAAGGTACGAGGAGAAAGTCATGTCCAAGGCACATGAGATAATATGCAGATATGATGATATTATGAATGAACAGCCATTGGGCGAGAAACTCCGCCAACAGGCCAACCAGGAGACCACAGACATGGTGAGACGTGAGGCAAATGCAACCCTTGGCAGGGTCCTCTATGAACTCAGCAATCAGATGAAGAACTCGTATTCAAGATCTGATGCGTAGTAGGCAATGAGTGGCCGCTTACAGGTTATGATTATCCCTGTATTTACCCGGAGTCACGCCGTATTTCTTCTTAAACATCCTGTTGAAGTAGGACAGGTTGAAGAAGCCGCAGTTCTCCGCGACGGAGAGTATGCTCTCGTCATTGGAGGAGAGAAGTCTTGCGGCAACATTCAGCCTGAAGTCGTTCAGATATGATACAAATGACACCCCCATGGTGTTCTTGAAAAATCGCATAAAATGGGATTCAGAGAATCCACAGTAGGAGGCTATATCCGTTATGGATATGGCCTCTTTGTAATTTTCGTCTATGTAGGAGAGGATGAGTTTTGTTCTCTCCAGATCCCTGGCTCGGTTCTTCCTGTCTGCCTCATCCCTTGCGGTGGAGTTGGCATAGAGAATGTAGAAGAATTCAAAATAGCATCCCTTAAGTGCAAGGTGGTATCCCTTTGGCGTCTCTGAGCAGAGCTTGTCTACCCTGTTAAGACACGCGGAAAGAGACGGATATAATGGATCGTCCCTGTCATAAATACTCTTGATATCCACGTCGCCCGCCAGCAGAGGCAGGAAAAACTCGCTGTCCAGTGAGTCGTGATTTCTGGATCTGAACATGTCGACGGAGAAAAGAATATTCTCATATTCCATTGAATAGCTTTCGTGCTGGGAGATTCCGTGAATGTGTCCTGGCAGGATAATGACTATGTCACCCTCCTCAACATAGTGAGTTGTGAAGTCCACAGTCACATTTCCCTTGCCTTTTTTGATATAGATAATCTCCATAAATTCATGCCAGTGCAGAGACACAGAATTGAAGTCAAGTGGTATGGAGCACAGGTAAGTATTGTACGGAAACATCGGGTCCGCATGGGTCTTATTCTCCAGAAGATTTTCGTATTCAAGACTGTTCATATAACCATGTGCCTCCTTTTTGTTAATTCGACGATTTTTTACAGCTTTTACATATTGTACATCATCAAGATGATAGAATTGTACAATAAATTGCTTATATAATGCAAGCATAAAAGGGGAAATGCTAATAAAATACAAGCCATAACAGGAACTGTTCAGGAGGTATCATATATGAGTAAAGCGTTGGAGCGTGGCGCAGGAATACTCCTGCCGATAAGCAGCCTCCCATCACCATATGGAATTGGAACCATGGGAAGAGATGCTTATGATTTTGTTGATATGTTGAAAAGAGCAGGGCAGAAGTACTGGCAGGTGCTTCCGATAGGACCAACAAGCTTCGGTGACAGTCCTTATCAGTCGTTTTCAGCATTTGCGGGCAATCCGTATTTTATCGATCTGGATACATTGATAGCTGAAGGGCTTCTCAAGAAAGAGGAGGTAGAATCCTACAAATGGGCTGACAGTGATGACGAGATCGACTACGCTAGAATATACAGACAGAGATTTGAAGTTCTCAGAAAAGCATTTGGCAGATCAGAGCACAAAGACAGCAGGGATTACGTAGATTTCATAGAGGAAAATGAACAGTGGATAGATGACTATGCGCTGTATATGGCGATCAAGGCTGATCATAACAATCGAGAATGGCTTGCGTGGGAACCGGCGATCAAGAAGAGAAAGCCGGAGGCTATGGCAGCTTACAGAGAAAAGCTTGGTGAAGACGTGGAATTCTACAAATTCCTTCAGTTCAAGTTCTACGAGCAGGGGATGCCATTAAAAGAGTACGCCAACAGAAACGGCATAAGCATCATTGGAGATATTCCAATCTATGTGGCACTGGACAGTGCTGATGTGTGGGCTAACACAGACCAGTTTCAGCTGTCCGGAAGCCTTGCACCGGCGGTTGTGGCAGGATGCCCACCAGACATGTTCTCAAGCTACGGACAGAAGTGGGGTAACCCGATTTATGACTGGGATGTCATGGAGAAGGATGATTTCGCGTGGTGGAAGAAGAGAATTGCTGCATCTGCAAAGCTCTACGACGTGATCCGTATAGATCATTTTATCGGGATAGTCAGATACTACAGCATCCCGGCAAATGGCGAGCCGAAGGATGGCTACTACAGACAGGGACCGGGAAAGAAACTCATCGATGCTATAGACAGTGCCATAGGTTCATCCAAGGTTATAGCAGAGGACCTCGGCGTGGTCGTGCCAGAGGTTCAGAAACTTGTAAAGGAATCCGGTTATCCGGGCATGAAGGTGTTGGAATTTGCATTTGACGGCAATACGGCAAATGAATATCTGCCGCACAATCACGCAAAGAACCACGTAGCGTATATCGGAACCCACGACAATGATATGCTGAAAAGTTATATCAGCGGACAGAGTGAGGAGCTTCAGGAATATATGATGAAGTACCTCATGGCGAACAGCCTGGATGATGTGGCAGAGAAGATGATACATGCACTTTACATGAGCTCAGCGGACACGGTCATACTTCAGATGCAGGATATTCTGGGCAAGGACAACAGTGCCAGAATGAACTATCCATCAACGCTTGGCGGCAACTGGAAGTGGAGGCTTACCAAGGGCGCAACATGGGAATTTACACAGGAACATATAGATAAATTAAGGGATCTCACCAGACTGTATGGAAGAAACAGGGTGAAGACGTATATTTGTAAGGAGGATATTATGTTAAAGGACATTTGCATGAAGAAATACAACAAGGAGATCAAGGACTGCACAAACGAGGAGATCTACTTCGCACTCCTTGATATGACAAAGAAGCTCGCAGACGGAAAGGTTTCAGAGGAGGGACAGAAGAAGGTTTATTACATCTCAGCAGAGTTCCTCATAGGAAAGCTTCTCTCGAACAATCTCATCAACCTTGGTGTATTTGACGAGGTTAAACAGGTGCTTGCTGAGAATGGCAAGAGCATCTATGACATAGAGGAGGTTGAGCCAGAGCCATCACTTGGAAATGGCGGACTTGGAAGACTTGCAGCATGCTTCCTTGATTCCATGGCAACCCTCGGACTTCACGGAGATGGAATTGGACTTAACTACCACATGGGTCTGTTCAAGCAGGTATTTGAGAACAACTACCAGAAGGAGACTGCAAATCCTTGGATTGAGGCAGACAGCTGGCTCGAGAAGACAGACGTTACCAACACGATCACATTTGGCAATCTGAAAGTCCAGTCAAGAATGTACGATATAGATGTAACCGGATACGAGAACAGAACAAATAAGCTCCACCTCTTCGATATCGAGAGCGTTGACGAGTCCATCATGGAGCCGGGCGGAATTAACTTCGACAAGACAGACATTGCAAAGAACCTGACACTCTGCCTGTACCCGGACGACAGCGATGAGGCTGGAAATCTTCTCCGTATCTACCAGCAGTATTTCATGGTGGCAAATGGTGCAAAGCTCATTCTTGATGAGGCTAAGGCAAAGGGTTCAAATCTTCACGATCTGGCTGATTATGCAGCAGTTCAGATCAATGATACACATCCTTCAATGGTGATCCCTGAGTTCATCAGACTTCTTACCGCTGAGGGAATATCATTTGACGAGGCTACAGAGATCGTGACAGAGGTGTGCGCATACACCAACCACACTATCCTTGCAGAGGCTCTTGAGAAGTGGCCGCTTGCTTACCTTGAGAAGGTTGTTCCACAGCTTGTTCCTATCATCAAGAAGCTGGACGAGAAGGTTCGTAACAGATACAAGGATGAGAGCGTATATATCATCGACAAGGATCAGAGAGTGCACATGGCACACATCGATATACATTATAGCCACAGTGTAAACGGTGTTGCATACCTTCACACAGAGATCCTCAAGGATTCTGAGCTGAACAACTTCTACAAGATCTATCCTGAGAAGTTCAACAACAAGACAAATGGTATCACATTCAGAAGATGGCTTCTCCACTGCAACGAGCAGCTTGCAGCTTATATCACAGAGCTCATCGGTGACGGCTACAAAAAGGATGCAGAGAAACTGAATGACCTCGCTAAGTTCTATGATGATGACGCAGTCCTTGGCAGGATCATGGATATCAAGAAGCAGAACAAGGTCGTTCTCAAGGATTACCTTAAGGAGACACAGAACATTGACATAGATGAGAATTCTATCTTTGATATACAGGTTAAGAGACTTCATGAGTACAAGCGTCAGCAGATGAACGCACTCTGGGTTATCCACAAGTACTTCGATATCAAGGCAGGAAATCTTCCAAAGACTCCTGTGACTGTAATATTTGGCGCAAAGGCAGCTCCTGCATACACCATCGCAAAGGATATCATTCATCTCATCCTCTGCCTGCAGCAGCTCATCGATAATGACCCAGAGGTGAGCCCATACCTCAAGGTTGTCATGATCGAGAACTACAATGTGTCAAAGGCAGCAAAGATCATACCTGCATGTGACATTTCAGAGCAGATCTCACTTGCATCAAAGGAGGCATCAGGTACCGGAAACATGAAGTTCATGCTGAACGGCGCGCTTACACTCGGAACAAGAGATGGTGCAAATGTTGAGATTGGAGAGCTTGTCGGCGAGGATAACATTTACTTCTTCGGCGAGTCAAGCGAGGCAGTCATCGACCACTATGCAAAGGCTGATTATGTGTCAAAGGATTACTACGAGCAGCCTGAGATCAAGAAGCTTGTTGATTTCATCGTGAGCGATGAGCTCCTTGAGATCGGACAGAAGGAAAGCCTTGAGAGACTTCACAACGAACTTATCGTAAAGGATTGGTTCATGACACTCCTCGATGTTGAAGATTATATCAAGACCAAGGAAGGCGTACTTGTAGACTACGAGGATCGTAAGACTTGGGCAAAGAAGGCACTTGTCAACATCAGCAAGGCTGGATTCTTCTCATCAGACAGAACCATCGCTGAGTACAACAAGGACATTTGGAGATTATAATATAAAACTTAGTTTATTTCACAGCAGGGGACGGAGGGGTCAGGCACCTCCGTCCCCTTTTGATTTAGGTTTTGGTGGCGAACAGGAAGTAAGTCGGTTATAATTAAATTTACTAAAGTTGTAATGTGATGCGAAAACAGTTCACATCAAGAAAAAGGAAGGCGGTGGAGAGATGTATAGAATACTGATCGTTGATGACGAGAGAATAGAGAGAAACGGGATAAGATTCCTCCTGAAAAAGCTGAATATGGAATTTGATATCGACGAGGCGGTAAACGGTCTTGATGCATTGGAGAAGATGCGTCAGGAGAATTATGATATCCTCCTCACCGATGTGAAGATGCCTTTCATGGACGGTATAGAACTCATTGACAATGTGGTAAATGAGAAGAAGAAAATGAGATGTGTGATATTCAGCGGCTGCAATGAATTTGACTATGCAAAGAGAGCAATAAGGCTGGGAGTTGTGGATTATATATTGAAACCGGTCGACCCGAAGGAGTTTAAGGAGACGTTGGAGAAGGTTGTGGATGAGCTAGAGGCGGCTAAAGCCTCGGATGAGCTCAAGAGCAAGAGCATGGAATTCCTTTATGAGCATGCGCTATATATGCTTGTAAATGGCGAAGATATAGAGAGTATACGCAGAGAGTACAACGGTCTGAACCTGAATTTCGCCAGATTTAAGAGAATTCTGCTGGTTGAATTTAATCACGATTTCTTTGGAAGACGAGATGTAGATTTCAAGAAAAATGAGAAGATATTGGCACTTGGAATACAGAGATATCTCAATCTGAATCAACAGCAGGAACTTATTTTTCTGGGCGATGAAACAGATGCGGTTTACACGGCCCAGGAGCTTGCCAGGATAATTAAAAGTGATTACGATGAGGAATGCTTTATAGCAGTTTCATCGGATATAGAGAACCCTGAGGACATGAAACAGAAGGTTGATGAGCTTGATGAGCTTATGGACAATAAGTTTTATCATCCGGAGATAAAGGTGTTCTACCCAAATATGGAGAGCGATTCGTCAGGAATGATCCAGTTTGATGATGACACTCTCATGAAACAGATGAAACAGGACATCAAGATGAAGGATGTAGAGGCACTCAGGGAACATTTTGACAAATTCTGTGAAAAGTACAGGCACAAGAATGAGTGTTCACAGATATATATAAAGTTTCTCTACTCAAATCTTTTGAAGGACATATACGGCAGTATAGATGGGACTGGTGAGGCGGATCTTAACAAGGATGTTGAAAAGATGTATATGACGACAGATTTTCAGAGTCTTACAGGTCTTGTTGAGGTTGCGATAGACAGACTCGCGGCCTGCTTTGAGGACAAGAGTCAGACCGGACATAAGGAAGTGGAGATAGTAAAGCAGTATATTTACAGGAATTACGGGAGCGAGCTAGGCATAGATATGCTTGCGGATATGGTATATCTTGCCCCAAGTTATCTCAGCACAGTGTTTAAGAAAGAGACGGGACAGAACCTGAGCAAATTTATCAAGTCATACAGAATGGAGCGGGCAAGGGATATGCTTGAGAATAGTATGGCGAAGATTGTAGATATAGGTGCGATGTGTGGTTATCAGAATGTATCCTACTTTTGTTCGAGTTTCAGGGAGTTTTATGGAGTGAGCCCTCAGAAATTTAGGGAGAGCGGTGTTGCAGGCGGTGAGTAGACATACAGCAGACTTGGAAAAGGACGATTGCAGAACTCATTAAGCAGGGGGATCGTAGATGAACAAAGGTGGAGTCAAGAAGAGATTTCGTGATATGAAGCTGACTGGCAAAATGGTTGTTATTTATCTGCTGGCCGGACTTGTGCCTGTTATGATAATACTGGGTATAACATATATGGAGATGAAAAAGATCCTGTGGGCCCGGGAGACAACAATCTTGGAATCTTATGTCAGCCAGACCACGGATTCTATGGACAATGAATTGGAGATATATAACAACCTCTCTAAATATATATCGTATAACCAGTCGATTGCAAAGATACTGAGCGCAGATCAATCGGCATATCAGAATTATGAGCAGTTCAGTACGGTGATCGATCCTCTGCTGGCATCAATCATGTATTTCCATGAGGATGTAAACCAGGTCACGATATATACTGATGCCAGTGATGTGAAACATGGGTCAACAGTTGCACCGTTAAAAGATCTGGCGGATGGAACGCATGCATATGATGATCTGGATAACAATATACACTGGCATATTGATCTGGAAAGCCGAACTGCATTTTCAGTCAGCCGGATGGCTATGCTGGAGCAGAAAGGTGCCAAGGGCGTTTTGTATGTAGGCGTGGATTATGACAGTGTATTTCAACCGTTTTATACAGAGACAATGTTTGATAATTATGGGCTTATCATAGAGGATGAGTATGGACATATGATATTCAACAAGAATACATTTGCCGATGAGCAGTCAGCATATGAATTGGATGTGGATAAATTCGATGTTCTGAGAGAGATGGAAAATTCAGGGTATCAGTTCATAGATAAGACGTCCAAGGCGACCGGCTGGAACATATGTGTATACAAACCGAACAAACTTATAATCTCATCGGTTCGTCCGATACTTATAATAGCGGTGGCGGCACTTCTGGTAAGTATGCTCGCAGGTATATTATGTATAAATATGGTATCAGAATTTATAACGAAGCGAATCAAAAATCTTCAGAAGACTATGAAGGCCACCGAGACAGGAAATCTGGGCATGGTTATAGAAAATGACAGTACAGATGAGATTGGTGATCTTATAAATGGCTACAATAGCATGAGTAAGCGCCTTGATGAGACTGTCAATGAGGTATATCAGAGCAAGATCAAGGAAAAAGAATACGAGATGAGGGCACTTCAGGCCCAGATCAACCCGCATTTCCTGTACAATTCTCTGTCTATGATCAATTGGAAAGCCCTTGAGGCGGAGCAGGAAGACATAAGCCGGATCACCTTGTCTCTGTCCACATTCTACAGGACAGCCCTGAACAAAGGAAAAAACATCTTGCTTGTCAAAGATGAGATAGCAAATATCAAGTCGTATCTTGATATCCAGCTTGCCATGCATGACAACAGCTTTGATGTGGTGTACGACATAGATGACAGTATCTTAAAATACGAAACATTGAATCTGATACTCCAGCCGCTGCTTGAAAACGCGATAGGGCATGGAATTGACGTCAAGACTGACGGCAGAGGAGAGATACGCATAGAGGGAAAGGAGAATGGAGATTTCATTGACTTTACCGTATCTGACAACGGTATCGGAATGACAAAGACCCAGGCCGCCCTGATCCTGTCGAAGTCGTCCAATGGCTACGGTGTGTCAAATGTAAACGAGAGGATCAAGCTATATTATGGAGAGAAGTACGCGGTGAAGATCGAAAGCACCCCAGGAGCCGGCACGAAAGTAATGCTCCACTTCCCAAAGAGAGTAGAAAACTAGAAAAATTATAAAAAATACGAAGAGTGGATGTACCTTTTGAAGCTAATTAAAGCTCAAGAGGTACATTTTTTTATACTTTTGTGGACATAATAACAATGCATAACGGCGGATATCCGCGGCACACTCCGGAGCGGCGCCCGCCCATCAAAAAAATTCAACATATCTAAAAAATCCAACATGATTCTAAAATCATTGATATATACGGATTGGAAACGTTTTCTTATAATAATGACATAAGGTAAAGGTACTGCAAAGGTGTTAAAAACATTCAATCAAAACTATATTTTTAAGGAGGAACGGTTATGAGAGTTAAGAGATTTGCAGCAGTTGCACTTGCGGGTGTAATGGGAATGTCAATGCTGGCAGGATGTGGAGATTCAGGAAAGGATGAGTCAACAACAGCAGCAAAGAGTGATGCAACAGAGGCTACAGATGCAACAGAGGCAGCTTCAGAGGAAGAGGCGATCAAGACAACACTTACAGTTTGGGGACCAGCTGAGGATCAGTCACCTGATTACGGCGAGTGGTTACAGACAACATGTGAGGCATTCAAGAAAGAGCATCCAAACTGGGATATCACATTTGAGTATGGTACATGTAGTGAGGGTGATGCTGGAAAGACTGTAACACAGGATGTTTCAGCGTCAGCAGATGTATACATGTTCGCAAATGACCAGTTACAGACTCTGATCGATGCAGGTGCTATCTCAGAGCTCGGCGGAAGCACAGCAGATTATGTTAAGTCAACAAATTCACAGGCGATCGTAGATTCTATCACAGTTGATGGAGGTATCTATGGTGTGCCATTTACAACAAATACATGGTTTATGTACTACAACAAGAAGACATTTACAGAGGATGATGTAAAGAGCCTTGACACAATGCTTGAGAAGGGTAAGGTTTCATTCCCACTCTCAAACTCATGGTACATCGCAGCATTCTACCTTGCAAATGGCGGAACATTATTCGGTGATGGTACAGACAATGATGCAGGAATCAACTTCGGTGGTGACAACGGCAAGGCTGTTACAGACTACCTGGTAGATCTTGTAAACAACAAGAACTTTGTAAACGATGAGTCAGGTGTTGGTATCTCAGGTATGACAGATGGTTCAATATCAGCAATGTTCTCAGGCTCATGGGACTACGCAGCATTACACGATGCACTTGGAGATGATCTCGGAATCGCAGTTATGCCAACAGCCAAGATCGGCGGTGCGGACAAGCAGCTCCTCTCATTTGCAGGATCAAAGGCAATCGCTGTAAATCCTAACTGTGAGTATCCACAGGTTGCAGTTGCACTTGCACTCTACCTTGGAAATGAGGCATCACAGGAGTCACACTACACAGCAAGAAACATCGTTCCATGTAACACAAGCCTTCTTGAGAGCGATGCAGTTAAGGGCGATGCACTTGTAACAGCTCAGAATGCAACATTCGATACAACAGCATTCATCCAGCCATTTGTTCCTAAGATGAGCAACTACTGGACACCAGCAGAAAACTTTGGTAAGTCTCTCGTAAATGGTGAGGTTACACATGACAACGCAGCAGATATGACAGAGTCATTCAACACATCACTTAACACTGATGTAGCACAGTAAAAATACTAGTTATATATTTCAAAAACAGGTGCTCCATTCATCTACAGGTGATGGGGCACTTGTAATAAGAAGAGATAATGATTTACTTTGAGACGGAGGTGTTAGGATGGCTCAGGCTATAACAAATAAAAAAAGCAAAATAAAGAAAATACGAAGATCTGATTACCCATATACCGTTGCACAGGCAGCGGCAAATGGAGACATAGCTACCAGAATTTCATTTCTGATCTTGGGGTTTGGAAGCATAGTCAGAAAACAGTTTGTAAAGGGATTTTCGTACCTGGTACTTGAGGTACTGTTTATATGGTTTATGATAAAGCACGGAGCATCACTCCTGGTGGATCTCTTCCATCTGGGTGGTCAGGAACAGCAGAAGGTCTGGAATGATGCAAAGGGGGTATTTGAATATACCCAGGGTGACAACTCTCTGCTCATGCTCCTGTACGGTGTGGCAACACTGTTTATAATTTTCGCATTCATCTGCCTTTGGGTAGTAAGTATAGAGAGCGCATACAAAGCGTATTGCCTGTGGGATAAAGGCAAAAAGGTTCCAAAGTTTAAGGACGATGTGAAGAGTCTGTTTGACAGCAATCTTCATGCATTTCTTCTTCCACTTCCTGTACTTGGAGTCGTTGTATTTACGATATTGCCATTGGTTTTCATGATATTTATGGCATTTACAAATTACAGCAAGCTTGGTTCACATACAGTTATATTCAACTGGGTTGGACTGAAGAATTTTGCAAAGATATTGAACTTTAGTGATGCAATAGGAAGTACATTCTGGTCAGTGCTTGGCTGGACGCTTGTTTGGGCTGTGGCAGCCACATTCAGTAACTACTTCCTTGGAATGATACTCGCAATGGTGATCAACAGAAAGGGAACCAGGGCAAAAGGTATGTGGAGAGCGATCTTCATGCTCTCAGCAGCGGTTCCGCAGTTCGTATCACTTCTTCTGATGAGAACGATCTTCAGTCAGAATGGTATCGTCAATACATTACTTATAAATAACGGAATAATCGACAATGCTATTCCATTCTGGAGCAATGCAACACTTGCCAGAGTTATGGTAATTGTCATCAATATCTGGATAGGAATTCCATTCACCGTCATGCAGGTCACAGGAATCCTCCAGAGCATACCGGAGGAGATATACGAGGCTGCGAGAGTTGACGGCGCAGGCCCGGTAAAGATCTTCTTCAAGATCACTCTTCCTTATATGTTGTTTGTCACAGCGCCATATCTGATAACAACATTTGCAGGAAATATCAACAACTTCAACGTTATCTACCTTCTGTCAAATGGAGCGCCTACTCCGGTTGGAAAGACTGCCGGAAAGACAGATCTTCTTGTCACATGGCTCTATAAGCTGACGGTTGATAATCAGTACTACAACTTAGGTGCTGTTATAGGTATAATGACATTCATAGTTCTCGCTGTTGTGTCACTGGTAACTTACCACAACACCGCATCATATAAAGATGAGGAGGGATTTCAGTAATGGCTAAATCAAATAATAATGAGATTAAAGCAAGAAGCAAATGGACACTGGGAGACATCGTGGTTCATATCATACTGGTAATCCTTTCGGTTATCTGGGTACTGCCGATCGCATGGATAATCATGATAAGCTTCAGAGGAGAGAAAGGACAGTATGTTTCAACTCTGCTGCCAAAGTCTCTGACTCTGGCGAACTATACAAAGCTTTTTACAGACACAGGTATCCTGAACTTCATGCAGATGTTCAAGAATACTTTGATAATAGCAATTTTCTCATGTATAATATCAACAGCGTTCGTGCTTGCAGTTTCATACTGTATGTCAAGAATGCGTTTCAGACTGAGAAAGCCATTTATGAATGTGGCACTTATCCTTGGAATGTTCCCGGGATTCATGGCTATGATAGCTGTGTATTACATCCTTAAGGTTCTGGGACTTTCAGAAGGCTCACTCATCAGGGTTGCTCTGGTACTCGTATATTCAGGCGGTTCAGGACTTGGATTCTATATCGCCAAGGGATTCTTTGATACTATACCAAAGTCGCTGGAAGAAGCAGCATACCTTGATGGTGCTACAAGATGGCAGTCATTTACAAGGATCATCATACCACTCAGCCGTCCGATCATAGTTTATACGGTTCTGAATTCGTTCCTTGCACCATGGATTGATTTCGTGTTTGCTAAGGTTATATGCAGAGCCAACAAGGACTATTACACAGTATCCATCGGACTTTGGAACATGCTCGAGAAAGAGTATGTGTACAACTGGTTCAACTCATTTGCGGCTGGCGCAGTGCTGATATCCGTACCGATTATCATTCTCTTTATGATAATGCAGAAGTGCTACAAGGATAGCATGTCTGGAGGCGTAAAGGGTTAAGGATAATATATGAAATTATTTGCAAAACCTAAGTGGAATGAGGAAAGCATATGCCAGCAATGAAGTATCTGAAAAAAATAATAACATGTGTGCTAACAATTACCCTTATAATAATATGTGGCTGCCAGGACAATAACACCCCCTCCAACCCGTCTAAGGCGACCACAGATGCAGAATATGAGTCTGCCATGCATATTGCGGAGACAACGCCGCTTGGAAGGTATCCGGAACAGCTCACCTATACCCTGGGAAAGCTGTCCGGTGCAAATAATTCAAATCTCCCACAGGGAGAAACGTATGAAAATAACGCATACACACAGATATTAAATGAAATCTTAAATGTGCAGAACCAGGATATATTTGAGGCTGCTGATAATCAGTATGATGATAATGTATCCATGGTGATAGCACAGAAGGATCTTCCGGATGTGATGATCGTCCAGGACATGGATGAGCTGCAGTATCTGGTGGAAAATGACATGATCGAGGATCTCACAGACAGTTATAACAACTGTATGAGTGAAACGATAAAGAACATATATAAGAGTTATGGCAGCAGTATCATGGATGTGGTCACATTTGATGACCGTATCATGGCCATACCTGAGACAAATATATCAGATGGACCAAATCTGATATGGCTTAGAAAAGACTGGATGGATAAGCTGGGACTTGAGGCTCCGAGAACACTTTCGGATGCGGAGGAGATCATCAGGCAGTTTATTGAGAAAGATCCGGGAAATAATGGTGTAGGAAGTACCGTAGGGCTGGTGGCAGACACAAGTCTCTGCGGCGGTTGTGGTTATAGCAGCGAGTACACACTCGACATTGTATTTGCCGCATATGGGGCATTTCCGAAACAGTGGATAAAGGATGAGGACGGAAAGGTTGTGTATGGTTCTGTACAGCCGGAGGCAAAGAAGGCTCTGGAGCATATACATGAGATGTACGAGGAAGGGATTCTGGATCGGAATTTCCTCATGCGGACAAGCAGCAACATAATAGAACTCATAGTGAATGGACAGTGTGGTTCATTCTTTGGACCATGGTGGGCGCCAAATAATCCTCTTATGGACGCTGTAGCGGCCGATCCAACAGCAAAGTGGGAACCATATCTGCTTGCCACAGAGGAAAACGGCTCAACGAGTTATCACACTCAGGTTCCATATGGCAACTTCGTGGTAGTCAGAAAGGGATATGAGCACCCGGAGATAGTGTGCAAGATAATAAGTGTGCTGTTCGACTATGTAAGATATGAGGACAAAGACAATCAGGCTATAAAGGATTACTACAAACTCAATGTGGATCCTACCGCAAGACCACTTGCAATGAACGTGGACTACAACAATGCACTTCAGATATGCTATGGCGAGCTGAACCACGTGTTCTCTGGCATAAGGCAGCCGGATGATCTGAATCTGCTGGAACAATCTTATTATGAGGCGTGTGAGTCATATCTCAAGAATGAAGATAATGCGTCATCGGAGGACTGGGCGGCATATACATCCCGTATAACTGCATGCAAGATCCTCAATGATGCGCGTACAAATAAAGTCGAATCTCTGTACTTCGGTGAGACTGAGACCATGGTGTCAGACTGGTGGCACCTTGAGAATCTGGAGAGCAATACTTACCTGAAGATAGTTACAGGTGAAGCAGATCTGGATGAATTTGACAGTTTTGTGGACAACTGGTATAAGTCCGGTGGAACAACGATCACCGATGAAGTTCGAAGGGAGTGCCGGTAGATATGATAAGAGCAATAGTATTTGATTTAGATGATACATTATACGACTGCCTTCACGAGAATGATAAGGCAGTGGAAGACACTGTGAGATATGTGGCAAATGAACTTCTTCATATAGATGAAGTGACAGTGATGAAAGCCTTTGAAGAAGGCAGAGACATGGTAAAGGATCAGCTCTCTGCCTGGGATATGGCGGCGCAGCACAATAGGGTGCTGTACTTCCAGAAGATGCTGGAGATTCTGGGGGTATCACCATTTAAGTATGACCTGCAGGTGTACAACTATTTCTGGAACAATTTCCTGAACAAGATATCCATATTCCCCGGGGCATTGGAGTTTATAGATGATATGAAAGCCAGAGGAATAAAGATTGGTATCTGTACAGATATGACTGCGCATATCCAGTTCAGGAAGATAGACAGACTTGGACTTACGGGCAGACTTGACGCAATGATAACAAGCGAGGAGGCTGGTATAGAAAAGCCGAACCGCAGGATGTTCGATATGATAGCTACAAAGCTGGGCGTAAAGAACGATGAGGTCATCTATGTGGGCGATAGCTACAAGAAGGATGTCATGGGAGCGAAAAATGCTGGAATGACACCGGTGTGGTATTTGTCGCTGCAGAACAAGACGGACGAGGATGTACTGGCTGTGTCCAGCTATCCGGAACTTAAGAACATAGTGAATAGGGCGATGTAAAAATGCCGGAGTGCGTGACAATTAAAAATCACATACTCCGGCTTATTTTGTTTAATATCCGTATTTCTTTTTATTTTTTATAAGGAAGGTGATAGTTATGACAAGGGTCACAGCCTCCGCTACGGCCACAGCACACCAGATTCCATTGATGCCAAACACCATAGGCAGCATCAACACCGCTGCAAGCTGTATCACCAGTGTTCTGAGGAAAGATATGGTTGCGGATACAAGCCCGTTGCCTAGACCTGTGAAGAAACCTGAGCCAAATACGTTGAATCCGCAGAACAGGAATGATATGGAAAAAAGCATCATACCGGTCTGGGTCATACGGCATAGTGTATCATCATAGCCAACAAATATTCTTGCGATAGGGAGTGCCAGAACCTCGGACAAAACCGTCATTGTTATGGCTGTGACGGCGGTGATCACAAGGCTTTTTTTAAGCAGGCTGTGCAGCTGTTTTTTGTTACCGGCACCATAGTTATAACCGATGATAGGCGTGACTCCGATGGCATAACCGAAGAATATTGCCATGAATATGAATGACACATACATTATCACACCATATGCTGCTATACCATTTTCATTCGCAAGTTTCATAAGCTGCAGGTTATAGACCACAGACACAAGGGATGTGGACAGGTTGGTAAGCATCTCAGAAGAGCCGTTTCCACAGGCTTTCCAGATACACTTCCAGTCAAACTTTGCTTTCGTCAGTTTTAACGATCCTGTTGTGTTGGTCGCAAAATATATGAGCGGTACTACACTTCCTATAATCTGTCCGCACACTGTGGCAGCCGCAGCTCCGGCTATGCCGAGGCGGAACACAAACATGAGAAGAAAATCAAGTACCATGTTGGTGATACCCGCAAGTACTGAAACCAGCAGACCAAGGTTTTGTTTCTCTGCCGTTGTAAGAAAACTCTGAAAACTGTTCTGAAGCATAAAAAACGGCTCTGACAGAATGAGTATTCTTCCGTATAATATGGCGTCTGAGCGTATAGTATCGCTGGCTCCGAGGAGCTCGACTATCTGGGGCATGAAGACAAATCCTATGACTGCCACAATGCAGGACGAGATGATGATAAGCCACACCAGCATCGAGAATACTTCATTTGCCTTTTTCTTTTCCCCGAGCCCCATATAATATGAAGTCAGTGCGCTGCCTCCCGTACCGATCATGAATCCTATGGCGGATATCGCCATCAGCACAGGCATGACCAGATTGACCGCTGCAAATGGATTCTTGCCTATGATGTTGGAGACAAAGTAGCCGTCCACAATGCTGTAGATGGATGTCATGATCATCATGGCAATGCACGGCAGCACATATCTTATAAGCTTTTTATATGTAAATGAATCAGAAAGTCTTATTTCCATAATCCTTCAGTTCCTTTCTTAAGGTAATCGAGCTGACGCTGCATGAGTGAGAGCAGAAGTTCTCTTTCCTCATCCGTAAAACTCGAAAATGATGAAATATCAGCATTTGTCAGTGGCGTAATATATTTGTTGGCGAATGAGACTCCATTTTCCGTGATTGATAAATATTTGATGTTCCCTGCACCTTTGTGTGTTGTCAGAGAAATGAGTCCCTTGCCTTCCAGTTTTTTGACAGCAGAGTTGCATGTCTGTCTGGGTATGAACCATGTGTCGCATAGCTCTGCCTGAGTAAGTTCAGCTTTATTCTCAATGGTCAATATATAAATTATCCAGAAAGCAGTTTCAGGCAGCCCGGAGTTTCTTGCCGCCTCCTGCCAGATATCGTCCTGAGCTTTCCAGAGGGTGTTAAATATGCGTAGCTGTTCTTGTAAATGACTGTCTTTATATGCGATCATAAAATATGAAAAAACTCCTTTAGTTATTATTGGGGTGCAAATTTAAACCCATAGCAATGAGAAAGTATTTTCTTAAAATATATGATATTTGATCGGGAAAGCACCACTATCCAATATAAATCCGAAATCGGATTTAGTCAAGCAAGTTTATATAAATTTTAATAAGAGGACAGGATAGTGGGTTAAGTAAAGATATGCATAAATATTTTCATTTAAAGGTATGTGAAGGTGTTGTTTTGGGTAGGTAGTGTGGCTATAATAATAGACATGGGCTATGAAATTATAGATATATGTTATGGTTGACAGAAATCTATGCGGTGTGAAGAAAGTAGTCATGGCTAGGGAAGGAGTGTACACATATGGGTTTTTTAACAGGTAAGACAGCGATAATAACAGGAGGCGGACGTGCAGTTCTCAGCGATGGAAGCTGTGGATCCATCGGATACGGAATAGCGACAGCATATGCCAAGGAAGGTGCCAATCTGGTGCTTACAGGACGTAATGTCAAGAAACTTGAGGATGCAAAGGCAGAGCTTGAGAGCAAATATGGGATCAAGGTTCTTGCAGTCCAGGCTGATGTAAACGCAGGTGCGGACAACGAGAGCGTCGTCAAGAACGTTGTGGAGCAGACAGTTAAGGAATTTGGAAGAATAGATGTGCTCATCAACAATGCGCAGGCATCTGCATCAGGCGTTACCATCGCAGATCACACAACAGCACAGTTTGACCTTGCCATATATTCAGGTCTTTACGCTGCATTTTACTATATGCAGGCATGCTATCCATATCTGAAGGAGACAAAGGGTTCAGTCATCAACTTTGCATCAGGTGCAGGCCTCTTTGGAAATTACGGACAGTGCGCATATGCGGCAGCGAAGGAAGGCATCAGGGGCCTTACAAGAGTAGCAGCTACAGAGTGGGCAGCTGACGGAATAAATGTCAATATAGTATGTCCTCTCGCATGGACATCACAGCTTGAGAACTTTGAGAAGGCATATCCGGATGCGTTCAAGGCAAATGTTAAGATGCCGCCAATGGGACACTTCGGAGACGTAGAGAAGGAGATTGGACGTGCATGCGTGGCACTCGCATCACCGGATTTCAAGTACATGAGTGGTGAGACGATCACACTTGAGGGCGCAATGGGACAGAGACCATAGTGCAGTCAATATATCAAATATGGCTTATGCTATGATAATAGAATATGATGTAGATGCGGATCCTGGTTCGCGGCTTGCATAAAAAATGAGCGTAACACAATAATACCCAGATGGGAAATGTGTTATGCTCATTTTGTTTAGCCGACTCAGTCATCAACTATATCTCAAACCAGATGGTTGTCCGCTTGTCGTTAATAAGACACAAGGTTTCTTAAAAAAATATGAAATATCTGCCATCATCCTTGAATAACCTTACTTGGAGTACTTATAATAGAACTTTGTTAAAGAAATCATGAGATGTCATGGACAGTCGATGCAAAATGCTGCTCGATGCATAACATTTGCCGACCATATACACAGGAAGAGGTGTTTTATTTGGATACAAACTCAGAAAACAATCTGGATACACGGGGAGTCCCGATCATGGGTCTTACCTCGGAGGAAGTAAGGGAACGGATCGACAATGGACTTACCAATCACACGGATATAAGTACGCAGAAGACAGTGGGGCAGATCGTCAAGTCCAATCTGCTTACATACTTCAATCTTATATTCCTCATACTTACGGTGCTGCTATGTATCGTTGGTTCATTCAGGAATCTGACGTTCCTGCCGGTCATCATAGGCAATACGGTTATAGGAATATTTCAGGAGTTGCGTGCAAAAAAGACTCTTGACAAGATGAGCATGTTAAATGCGCCGCATTCGATAGTTGTGAGAGACGGAGAACAACAGCAGATACAATCAGAGGAACTGGTTAAGGACGATATCATCATTCTGTCGGCTGGCAATCAGATATGTGCTGACGCTACGGTGCTCAGCGGCAGTATATCGGTAAATGAAGCTCTGCTCACCGGTGAGTCAGACGAGATCAAGAAGAAATCAGGTGATCGACTCATGTCCGGAAGCTTTGTGGTGTCCGGGCAGTGCTATGCCAAGCTTGACAAGGTGGGCAATGAGTCATACATATCACAGCTCACAGCCCAGGCGAAGGCCATGGGTGATGGCGAACAGTCAGAGATGATCAGGTACATCAACAAGCTTGTAAAATGGGTTGGAATCATCATCATACCAGTGGGAATCATATTGTTCTGCCAGGCGTATATCATGAATGGAGAGACATTCAAGAAGAGTGTTGTATCGATGGTTGCGGCGGTTCTCGGAATGATCCCTGAAGGACTTTATCTGCTCACAACTGTTGCGCTTGCGCTCAGCACAATAAGACTTGCGAAGAAACAAGTGTTACTGCATGACATGAAGAGTATAGAGACACTCGCGAGAGTCGATGTACTCTGTGTTGATAAGACCGGAACCATCACTGAGCCGGGTATGCAGGTTACAGAGCTGGTGATAAGCGGCAGATGCGGCGATGCCGAGATGGACAAGAGAGCATTTGCACATCTGCTGGCGGATTACTCGGCGGTCATTGAGGACAACAATGCCACAATGGAGGCGATCAGAGCCTATGTGGCTAAGAATGAGATAGAGAAGGGCAGCAGGACACTGCTCAAGACACAGCCTTTCACATCAGCGAACAAATACAGCAAGGTGTCATTTGTCGAGGGAGACTATATGCTTGGTGCTCCGGAGTTTATAATGAAGGATAGGTATGAGGATATATCCGAAGAGATAGAGGAGTACCAGAGCAAGGGATACAGAGTCCTTCTTATGGCGGAGTCAGGAGAGGATTCTATTGGTTCGGTAAGACCATTAGGAGGCATATCTCCTATTGGTTATATAGTGCTTTCAAATCCAATAAGGGAAAATGCGGAGAGCACATTTACATATTTCAAAGAGCAGGGCGTTGCCATAAAAGTCATATCCGGAGATAACCCTGCCACAGTATCAGAGGTGGCAAAGCGGGCAGGCATAGATGGAGCGGAGAACTATGTGGATGCGTCCACTTTGGCGTCTGAGAAGGATATAACTGAGGCTGTGGATAAATATACAGTATTTGGAAGAGTTACGCCTAAACAGAAGCAGCTCATAGTCAGGGCGCTCCAGAAACAGAAACACACGGTTGCCATGACTGGTGATGGTGTAAATGATATACTCGCAATGAAGGATGCCGATTGCAGTATTGCAATGGCATCCGGAAGTGAAGCGGCTGCGCAGGCGGCACAGACGGTGCTTCTGGATTCGGATTTCGGACGTATGCCATATGTGGTGTTTGAGGGAAGACAGGTGGTCAACAATATACAGAGATCAGCAAGCCTCTTCCTTGTTAAGAATATATTCTCACTGCTGATGGCCATATTCTCAGCGATATTTGCGATCACATATCCGCTGGAGCCTTCACAGATATCGCTCATAAGCATGTTCACCATAGGATTGCCGGGATTCCTGCTGGCACTTGAGCCGAACAGGGATCGTATAGAGGGAAACTTTATGGTAAATGTCATGTTAAAAGCATTGCCTGCAGGACTCACGGATGTGTTGTCGGTCGGAGCACTTGTAATCTGCGGACAGGTCTTCAATCTCCCGAGTGAGGACATAGCCACAGCCGGCACAATGCTTCTTGCGGTTGTCGGATTCATGATAATAATCAAGATCAGCCATCCGTTCAACAAGATGAAGTATGGTGTACTTCTTATCAACATAATCGGACTGCTGTTCTGTGGCCTTTTCCTCGGCAGGCTGTTTGCCATAGAGTCGATATCCAACATATGTTTCCTGCTCATGGTTGTATTTGCATTTGCTGCGGAATCTATGTTCAGATATTTGACACTGTTTGTTGAAAAGCTCAGCAGCTTCTTTGGAGACGAGAAGAACAGACGTAAGATCAGAAGAAAGATAAGGAAATATAACATTTTTAAGTAGAGAATTGTCGAAAAAATGGGGACAGATACCTCCGTCCCCGGGAAAAGATTGTGAGGTGTAAGATGGCGAATACAACGAAGAAGGCGCTTGAGGTATCGCTTAAGAAACTGCTCAAAGAAAAGCCATTTGACAAGATAACAATAGCGGATCTCACTGGAGACTGCGGGATAAGTAGAATGACATTCTATTATCATTTTCAGGATATATATGAGCTTGCCGAGTGGGTGTGTATAGAGGATGGAAAGCAGGCGCTGAAGGATAAGAAAACCTACGATACCTGGCAGGAGGGCATGATACAGGTGTTTGAGGCTGTGCTGGAGAACAAGCCATTTATCGCAAATATATACAGGTCGGTGGATAAGGCTAAGATAGAAAACTATCTGTATAAGCTGTCGTATCAGCTCATAGCGGATGTAGTCGATGAGAAATGTGCAGGGGATAATCTTTCGGAGGCTGATAAGCAGTTCATCGCAGACTTTTACAAGTATGGATTTGTGGGGATTATGCTTGACTGGGTAGACAAGGGGATGAAAGACGATTATCATAAAATAGTGGAGCAGCTTAGCACCACGCTTCGTGGAAATATAGCAAATTCTATTCATAATTTTGAAATCGAGATGTAAAAGCAGAAGACAGATTAGGATAAAGAAAACTGTTACTACGGGGATATTCGGGAGAGCACTTATGAGTCGAACATCAGATATGAAAAAGAGATTGCCTGGGATAATACTGATAACAGGGGGGGATTGTGCTGGTTGCTATGGTCATCCAGGCGGTCATACTGAGCTTTATCAATAACAGGAGTTTTGACAGGACCTCGCAGGTGCTGCTGGATCAGGTCAGCAATGTAATCGAGAAGAATAAGGCAAGTGAGGAAGATCTGATAGACTCCCTCAAGGAAGATTATATGGTCAGGGCTAAGGCTGTGGCGTATATAGTTGATGCAAAGCCTGAGGTTGCAAATAATGTGGATGAGCTCCGCAAGATTGCTGCACTTATATCTGTTGATGAGGTGCATTTGTTTAATACGGATGGCGTGATATATGCTGGTACCAATCCTGAATATTTTGGATATAGCTTTGATTCCGGGGAGCAGATGGCGTATTTCAAGCCGATGCTTGATGACAAGAATCTCACCATGTGTCAGGATGTCACTCCGAACACATCAAATGGTAAGAAGATGATGTATGCAATAACATGGAACGACGATGGAACCAAGATGATACAGGTTGGAATCGAGCCGAGAAGACTTCTGAATGAAGTAAAACAGAATGAGATATCCACGGTGGTTGCCAATATGCCTATGTATGATGGACTGAGTGTTGTAGTGGCAGATGGCGAATCGGGAGAAATATATGGATGTTCATATGAACCGGTAGTAGGGCTTACTCTTGATGAGATCGGCATTTCGGTGACTGATGATATGCTGCCGGACGATGAAGACAGTTTTACAGGCATAAGAAGGATTAATGGATTTAGAAACAGATGTGTATTCCGAAGATCCGGAGAGTATGTGATCGGGGTCATATATAGAATGGATGTGAATAGCCGGAGTAATATGGCAATCATGGTTATCATGGCACTGTATCTGTGTTTTGCCGCCGGCCTGGTGGTAAGCATGGTGATGAAGGTGATACATGCGAACCGGGAGAGAAATGAACAGCTGTCAATATTGACATCCATGTCGGGGATGTATTACAGCATGCATATGCTTGATCTTCAACATGATACATTTGCACTCTATACCGCAGGAGACCTGATATTGAGGGCTGGTGAGCGGGCAGCAGGGGCGAAGGAACTTATGAGGAAGATCGTTCATAAGGTGGTTGTGGATGAACATCAGGCAAGTGCCCAGAAATTCATGGATCTTGATAGTCTTGGGGACAGGCTGATCAAGAAAAAGATTGTATCAGGTGAGTTCATGGTGAAGGATCTTGGATGGTTCAGACTGTCATTTATATCGATAGATGTTGACGAGGACGGACGTCCTTTAAAAGTCATATTTACCACCAGAAACATAGATGAAGATAAGAAACGGGAGCAGAAGCTGATAAGAAGGTCTTATACAGATGAGCTCACAAAATGTTATAACAGGAGCGCATATATAGATGATGTCAGGGAGCTGCCGGGAGATTCTGTATATGTGTATGTGTCCATGGATGTAAATGGGCTTAAGCCAGTGAATGATACCCTGGGACATGCGGCTGGAGATGAACTGCTTCAGGGTGCTGCCGAGTGTATGGAGCAGTGTTTTGGAAACTATGGTAAGGTGTACAGGATGGGCGGTGATGAATTTGCAGCCATCATCTTTGTAAATACCAGAAGGCTGAAGAGAGTGCAGCAGGAGTTTGATGACGTTGTGCGTGGATGGTCTGGACAGTTGGTGAAATCCGTATCGATATCATGTGGCTATGTGTCAAGTGATGAGAAGGACTGGGAGTCATTTGACGAGATAGTAAAGGCTGCAGATGAGAGAATGTACGAGAACAAGGCGGCATATTACAGGCAGGAGGGCGTCGATAGAAGGTATCATTAGAGTACATATGCAATATAGAGTTATACAAAACGGGTGGAATGATAAAAATTTTATCATTCCACTTTTTTTGTAAATATGAAATAAAAATTGGGCAAGCTATTATAGGGACATGAGATGGATATAGACGGCAAACTGAAAGGAGAATTGCTTATGTCAAAGAAGAAATTGGGAATCGGAATAGCAGCGGTGGCAGCAGCCGGCGCAGGAGCAGCAGCTCTCACAGTTAAAAATCATAATAAGGCAAAAGTTCAGAAGGAGAAGGCTGCGGCTGAACATGCAGAGTACCGCAATACGGAGCGCGGAAAGCATGAGAAAAACAGCAAGGGAATCTATTATACAAATGGTAACTACGAGGCATTTGCCAGACCGAGAAAGCCGGAGGGTGTGGATGACAAGAATGCATATATAGTGGGAAGTGGTCTTGCATCACTGGCAGCAGCTTGCTTCCTTGTACGTGACGGACAGATGCCGGGCTCACATATCCATATTCTTGAGGCCATGGATATAGCGGGCGGTGCGTGCGATGGAATATTTGATCCTGCCAGAGGCTACGTCATGAGAGGTGGACGTGAGATGGAGAACCATTTCGAGTGTCTGTGGGATCTGTTCAGAAGTATACCTTCCATAGAGACACCGGGGGTATCGGTTCTTGACGAGTATTACTGGCTGAACAAGGAGGATCCAAATTACTCACTGTGCAGAGCAACAGTGAACAGAGGCAAGGATGCCCACACAGATGGCAAATTCAATCTGAGCCAGAAGGGCTGTATGGAGATCATGAAGCTCTTCATGACAAAGGATGAGGATCTGTATGACAAGACGATAGAGGATGTATTTGACGATGAGGTATTTGATTCAACATTCTGGCTGTACTGGAGGACGATGTTCGCATTTGAGAACTGGCACAGTGCGCTGGAGATGAAACTTTACTTCCAGAGATTCATACATCACATCTCAGGACTTCCGGATTTCTCGGCCCTCAAGTTCACGAAGTACAACCAGTATGAGTCGCTGATCCTTCCGATGGTGAAGTATCTTGAGGCGGCGGGCGTGACATTCCAGTACAACACGGAGGTCACAAATGTCATATTTGACATGAGAGACGGAAAGAAGATAGCAAAGACCATCGAGTGCAGGGTAAACGGAACTGAGAAGGGGATCCCGCTCACTGAGAACGATCTTGTATTTGTCACAAATGGAAGCTGCACGGAGGGAACTATCTACGGTGATCAGAATCATGCGCCAAATGGTGACGCAGAGGTGAGAACAAGCGGCTGCTGGAGTCTGTGGAAGAACATAGCTGCACAGGATCCTTCATTTGGACATCCTGAGAAGTTCTGCTCTGATATATCTAAGACAAATTGGGAGTCAGCCACAGTTACAACGCTTGACGACAAGATCATCCCATATATCGTAGATATCTGCAAGCGTGATCCGAGAACAGGAAAGGTTGTCACGGGTGGTATAGTGAGCTGTCAGGATTCAAGCTGGCTGCTGAGCTGGACCATCAACAGACAGGGACAGTTCAAGACCCAGGACAAGGATAAGGTGTGTGTATGGGTATATGGCCTGTTCACAGATGTTCCGGGCGATTATATCAAGAAGCCTATGAAGGACTGCACAGGTAAGGAGATCACAGAGGAGTGGCTCTACCATCTGGGAGTGCCGGAGGATGAGATCGAGGAGCTGGCCACAAACAGCGCAGTTTGTGTGCCAACTATGATGCCATATATCACTGCATTCTTCATGCCAAGGGCAAAGGGCGACAGACCAGACGTAATTCCGGACGGATGCACCAACTTTGCATTCCTCGGACAGTTCGCCGACACTCCTCGTGACACAGTGTTCACCACAGAGTATTCTGTCAGAACAGCCATGGAGGCTGTGTATGGACTTCTCGGCGTGGACAGAGGTGTTCCTGAGGTGTGGGGAAGTGTGTACGATATCCGTGAACTGCTGGACAGCAGCGTGAAGCTCATGGATGGCAAATCTCCGCTTGAGATAAATCTTGGACCTCTGAACAAGCTCAAGAGACCTATACTTAAGAAGATCCAGGGCACGGTGATTGAAAAGGTACTGAGAGACCACGATATTATAAAAGAGGGTATGCTGTAGGTTGAAGTTAATATAGAGTAATAAGAAAGTTCCATGTGTCTGCACGGTGCAGATGCATGGAACTTTTTATATGTTTGAATTAGTTTGGAGACGGTTGTTAATTGCTGTTTCTTTTAGAATATACAAAGCTGGCAACTAGCCAGATGAGGCAGGCGGTGTTTCCTGATGCCTGACTGAATACATAATCCAGTGTGGATATGTCGGCGCCCATGGCCTGTCTGATGTCAGGAATGAGCACAAATATAAGCTGCCATGTGATGATGTGAAATACGATCATGCTCCTCTTCATGACAGTTCTGCCTGCCAGCAGCGATATAAGACTTGTGAGCATGAGCAGTGCCGTAGGTATGTACACTATGCTGACGGCTGGAAAGAGCAGATTGTAGTAGTCGTCAACATATGCGATGGCCTGTTCTCTTCCAATGTGTTCAGACAGATAGGTTACCCAGTAAGCGAGTGTTCCCACGAGAAAATGCAGTGTCGCGGCGGACGCGACATACAGGAGCCCTGCGTATTTGATGAGTGCCCTCGTCTTGCGGTACTTGGGAAGTATCTGCTCCGATATGGCGTCTATGCCAAATGCATAGAAGAACATACCGACAAGACCTGTCACAAGCAGCAGAGCCACTCTCCACAGCTGGAAATCCCCGTTCAGATATGCCCCCCTCACATAAAGTCCTTTGTCCGCGGGTGATGCGGGTACTATGCTGATACACAGATCCCCCACGATCAGGAGCGCTGCGCCGAGCGCGCCCAGCAGGCAGTTCCTTTGGTATTTAATTTTTTCTTTCTGTTCCATGTAATCCCCCTTGTAAATAATCTATATGGTTAGCATAAACTAACTAGAACATATCATATACGAGGAGATAATTGAAGAAATATTTGCCAAAAACAAGTCGCGCCAATGGGGAAAGAAAATTGACTTTTTTCGTGTATAAAAATATACTTTCCATATATATACAATAAAAGATGCTTAAGAATGGAGGTACATTATGAGGGGAAGATGGAAAAAGGAGATTTTGTTATTTGTGATAGGTGCAGTATGGGGATTCATATATTGGGGCAATACGGTGTGGAATCCTGATGTGCAGTACCTCTTGCAAGATATAAAACATATAAAATTGCCGCTTAACTGGCATTGGATATTTGACTCAGGTGTGCATCTTGGCATAGCGGCTCTTGTGTTGGCGGTTGGCACACTGTTGATTCTATGGATACTGCGCTTTTTATCAGATTCACGTAACACACATGGGCTGATCATAGCCGGCCAGTGGTTCACAGATCTGATCTTATGTTCATTTCTGACTGGCGTGATCCTGTTCTATTTTAATAAATGGTTCCTATACAAGATTATTGGCGATAAAGGTGATGTCGTATTTTCCATAGCATATTTGTTTGTATACATATTGATATATATGATACTGTGTTCATGGTTTGATATATCCATTGAGAGGGTACAGAGAAAACCAAAGAAGAATTGCAGTCTGCTTATATGTCAGGTTCAGAATCGTGAGACATTTATGGATGTCAAGGAACTAGTAAAGAATTGCAAGTACACAGAGTGCTATACGTTGATGAAAAATAATCAGGAGAGATTGTCTCCAAAACAGTTCTGGGTCATAAGGGAGACGAACTTTACAGGGAAAAAGATGACAGCCGAGTGGAGATATTATGCAAATGGTGACTATGTAGAACTGGATGATGAAGAGCTTGCGACCAGGTTGCTGCTTGCTGAGAATGCAAAGAATATAGACTGGCAGTTATAATCGTATATAATGTTGTTAGTCTATGATATAAAAGACACGAGAGAGAAGTAAATATGAAAAAGATAGAGATAAACGACAAATGGATGCAGAAGACCAGTGTTGTGTGGTTCGGTGCCATGCTGTGCTGCCTGTTGTGGGGAAGTGCGTTTCCTTGTATAAAGATAGGTTATGGACTGTGGAATATAGAGAGTGCGGATACGTCGGCACAGATACTGTTCGCCGGTATGCGATTCGTGCTGGCGGGAATCCTTGCCGTGATATTTGGAAGTCTGCTGGAAGGAAAGTTCATAAAGCCGGAGAAGGGCTGCGCCGGCAAAATAGTGTGGCTTGCTATGCTGCAGACAGTCATACAATACCTGTTCTTTTATATAGGTCTCGCGCACACAAGCGGAGTCAAGGCCTCGATCATAGAGGCAGTAAATGTATTCGTTGCCATCATAGTGTCAGGATTCATATTCCATCAGGAAAATGTAACTGCGAAGAAGATGCTTGGCTGTCTGGTTGGATTTGCGGGAGTTGTCCTCATAAATATGAACGGAATGAACTTTCAGATGAGCCTGTCAGGAGAGGGTGCGATATTTCTGTCGACAGTGGCTTATGCGTTCTCATCGGTATTTTTGAAGAGATATTCGGCAAAACACAATCCGGTCATGCTCAGTGGCTACCAGTTTATATTTGGCGGAATGATTCTGTCGGCTGCCGGTTTTGTTATGGGAGGCAGACTCAGTACTGTATCCACTGAAGGAGTTTTGATGCTTATATATCTGGCTCTTGTATCGGCGGTGGCATATTCTCTGTGGGGAATGCTGCTCAAGTACAATCCCATATCCAGAGTTGCAGTATTTGGATTTATGAATCCGGTGTTCGGCGTGATACTGTCGGCATGGCTGCTCCGCGAGGGTGCGCAGGCACTTGGCCCGGTAAGCCTGGTGTCGCTGGTGCTGGTGTGCACAGGAATATACATAGTGAACAGCAGAGAACGGAGCGAGAAAGATTAATTGTATTTGCGACATGAAACGTGCAAAAGAGGGTAAGGAGACAGTAGTAATTATGAAGATGACAACACTTTGTTACATAGAGAAAGATGGAAGATACCTGATGCTCCACAGGACAAAGAAGGAGAAGGACATCAATAAGGGCAAATGGATCGGTGTGGGTGGACATGCCGAGGATGGTGAGAGTCCTGAAGACTGCCTTCTCAGGGAGATAAAGGAGGAGACGGGACTTACGCTTACATCATATCGATTCAGAGGTCTGGTGACATTTATAAGCAATGAGTGCGAGAATGAGCTTATGTGCCTGTTCACCGCAGATGGATTTGAGGGGGATGTCCAGATATGCGATGAGGGTGATCTTCAATGGATAGATAAAGAGATTGTGCCAACACTTCCGACGTGGAGCGGGGATGCGATATTTCTGAAGCTGTTGCTTGAAGGGGAGGAGAGATTTTTCTCACTCAAGCTCGTATATGAGGGAAGTGAGCTGGTGGAGCACAGGCTGGAATTCTATTGAGAAGGAACGTCCCCACATGAGGAGGAGTAACAATTACTCCAGGGAATACATTGATTATTCTTGATGAGATCCAGAACGCACCAAAAGCCTTAGAATCCTTGAAATATTTCTGCGAAGAAGTACCAGAATACCATATTATAGCTGCTGGTTCGCTGCTTGGGGTGGCAATTCATGAGGGCGTGTCGTATCCGGTTGGTAAAGTTGACCTGTTGGATCTATATCCTCTTAACTTTAGAGAGTTTCTATATGCTATGGGCGAGAAAAAACTTGCAGATGAATTAAAGACAAAAGACTATTCCATTATGTCGGATTGCTGGGGGCATTAAGTGAGTTGCCAGCGACATCCATATTGGAAGGAAATGATATTTTTATAGAATTTAAGGGTGCGCTTACAGAGCAATTATACCTATTGAAGTAAAGGCAGAAACGAATATAAGGTCGCAGAGTCTAAAAGCATATTGCGATAAATTCCATCCTGAGAAAGCTGTATGTTTTTCAACTCTAAGGTATATGGATCAGGAATGGATGGCACTATATGCGGTATGTAATTTGTAAATTGGGGGTTGAAGGAGCAACAATATATGAAGTATTTATATTTGCATGGACTAGGACAAAAACCAGACAGTTGGAATAGAGTAATAAAAGAAACGAAGGTATCGGAAAGTAGTGTCAAATTAAGTTTGGCAGAGATGTTAGAAGGAAAATCTGCTACATATAAGGAATTATATTCGGCATTCTCATCAGAATGTGACAAGGTGAACGATGAAATTGTTTTATGTGGGCTTTCTCTAGGGGCTGTTTTGGCACTTAATTATGCTATAGACCACCCAGATAAAGTAAAGGCGCTCGTATTAATTGCAGCACAGTATAAAATGCCTCAAAAATTATTGAAAGTTCAGAATATGTTGTTTCATCTTATGTCGAATTCGGCATTCAGTAAAATGGGTTTCAAAAAAGCGGATGTTATCAGCCTGTGCGGGACGATGGCTGAATTGGATTTCAGTGACTCCCTGAATAAGGTGTCTTGTCCGGTATTGCTCATTTGTGGGGAAAAGGACGCTGCAAACAAAAAAACTTCAAAAGAACTTTGCCAATATTTTAACAACGCTTGTTTCCATGAACTTGCGAAAACAGGTCATGAAGCAAACATAGAAGCTCCGGAAGAGTTGGCGATCGTGTTGCAGAGATTTTATGATAATATCAGATAAAATTCAGTGGTGCGTCCAGACAAGGGCATGTGGTGATGTGAATTTATGGAGAAAGTTATGGACTGGTTAAATATATTCGGACTGATAATGATTGCAGTTATTATGATACCCAATATTATTTTTGCAGTTAGATGCAAAGAGGGATTTCAAAACAAATGGAGCAATAAATTTGTTGAGGTTGCAGAACAGATAGGAAGGTTTGGCTGCTTTGGTTTTATGATAATTAACATTCCTGGAACATGGTTCGGGTGGTGGTCTGACGAAGCATTTGCCATATACCTTATTGTGGACGCGATATTAGTAGTGTTGTATTGTGCAATTTGGATAATTTGCTTTAAGAAGAGCAGCATATTCAGAGCACTGGCGCTATCTGTTATTCCCTCAGTTTTGTTCTTGTTTAGTGGAATTATGAGCAGATCAATTCTGTTGCTTATCGCAGCAATATTGTTTGCGCCAAGCCATATTTTGCTTTCGTATAAGAACGCAAAATGATATTGGTCAACAGTCCTTTATCTTCGCTGACGCCTAATGAGCGAAAAGAAAATGCTGCATGGAAGAAAAATACGAAATATAGAAGCCGAGTATCTTTTTGGAAAAATAATCATTATGTTCGTGTTAAAATCACTGAAGATAATCAGTATATAATACATTCGATGAAAAAATCACATAAAAGACAATATACATATGATGAAATCATCAAAGAATTTATATTATTTGCTGATGCAGATGCTGAGGAAATAGGCAAGGCGGTTATTTAGTCTTTTATGGAATCAGAACGATATTACAACATGGGTTATGGTTTTGTTGTAATAATATATTACATATGATATTGGGGCTTATGCTGAGCCTATAAGTACAAATTACAGGAGGGTTCAAATGGGATTATTTGATAGATTTAAGAAGATATCAAAGGAAAGTTTATTAGGATATTTGCAAAATAGCATTT